>Ga0067045_1029111_pt1 | contig 23743 bp, 21 predicted proteins | sample TerdegcTABiofilm_FD_59184 | JGI IMG/M metagenome (GOLD analysis project Ga0067045, IMG submission 59184) | Combined Assembly of (Gp0054472, Gp0054536) Wastewater bioreactor microbial communities from Singapore -Terephthalate degrading...
GATTCCGTTCGACCAGCCTTGTTCTGGCGTTTCGTTTGTTGGCATTTCGGACAGCTTTTCATTCCTCTATTCTAATCCAGAAATTTAGCCACTCCCCCAAATTAGGATGCAGGGATGAAATCATACCATATGGTATAATCTTCCCAAAAGTTCGCCCCTGTGCAACTCTACATCTGCTTCAAAGAGGCGAGGAGAATTGATTGGCATTTAACCCTCTCAGTTGGTTAATGGGATTATTTTCCCTTGACATTGGCATTGACCTGGGAACGGCCAATACCCTGGTCAATGTTCGTGGAAAGGGCATTGTTATCAACGAGCCGTCCTGGGTAGTGATTGACAAAAGAAGCCGCAGGCCGCTTGCTATTGGCGCCCAAGCCAAGGAAATGGTTGGACGGACGCCCGCGAACGTGGTTGCAATTCGCCCTCTGCGCGATGGCGTGATCTCTGAGTTTGAAATTACCCAGGCTATGCTGGGGTATTTTATCGGAAAAGCTCATCAGCAGTCCATTGTTCCAATGCCGCGCCCACGGGTCGTTATCGGTATTCCATCCGGCGCTACGGAGGTTGAAAAACGCGCGGTTTACGATGCTTCGATGGCAGCCGGAGCGCGGGAGACCTATCTGATTGAAGAACCCCGTGCGGCTGCGTTAGGTGCGGGCTTGCCGATCACCGAAGTACGCGGGTCGATGATCGTGGACATTGGCGGTGGCACTACGGAGGTAGCGATGATCTCAATGGGTGGGATCGTCGTCTCGCGCTCATTGCGTGTTGCAGGCGATGAAATGGATCAGGACATCGTGACTTACATTCGCAATCGCTATAACCTGTTTATTGGCGAACGGATGGCCGAACAGGTCAAGATTACAATCGGTTCGGCGTTTCCCTTGCCGACCGAACGAACCATGGTTGTACGCGGCCGCAACCTTGTGACAGGGCTGCCAGAAGCTATTGAGGTTTCTTCGGTTGAAATTCGTGAGGCGATTTCTGGTTCAGTCCAGGTGATTGTGGATACAATTCGTGATGCGTTGGATGAGGCTCCTCCGGAAATCGTAGCCGATCTTTTGGAGACGGGAATTTGTCTGGCAGGCGGCGGGTCACAATTGTTGAGCCTGACCGAACGGTTGTCCGATGAACTTAAGATTCGCGTTTGGGTTGCCGAAGACCCCCTGACATGCGTTGTTCGCGGCGCCGGCCTCGTATTAGAAAACCTGGAACAGTACAGCCAGTTCCTTGCCAGCCTGGATCGGTCGGGGAACCGCTAAGTGACTATCGTTCATATGTTTGATCTTTTCGCTGGAACGAAGGTGTCCGAACCATAAGGTGTTCGGGTATGAAAAAAGCCTCTTCCAATTCCTGGCAAATCTATATGGTCATGCTGGTTGTCGCCGGTCTTTTGGCCCTGGCGTTAAGCGGGTATCTGAATACAATTCTGCGTTCCGCGCTGTCTCCATTGATTTCATTGCAAACCTGGTTTTCCGGCCGTTACATGGCAATTTATGAGTTTGTGACAGTTCCAAGGGACGTTGCCAGTTTGCGTGAGCGCAATGCACAATTGGAGAGTGAAAACTCTTCTCTTCGTACTCAGATTGTCCAGCTTCAGCAGCAGCTACGGGAGGCAGATGTCCTGTATGCCTTATTGGATTTTGCTCGAGACCGGCCAGAAAATCGTTACGTAGCCTCTGCTGTCATTGGACGCGACCCTAGCCCGTTCCTTCATTACATTATCATTGATCATGGGTCGGATGATGGCCTTCGTCATGGAATGCCGGTGGTCACAGAGCGCGGGTTGGTTGGCCGTGTTGATGCAGTAACCGCTGGAGCGGCGCGCGTTCAGTTGATAACCGATCCCGCTTCGGCGGTGAACGTCCGCCTGGAGGCGGCTGGCGTTGAAGCGCTCCTCTCTGGTTCGATTACTGGCGATGTCACGCTGGAGATGGTTCCGCCAGATGCTGCCCTTCAAACTGGCGATCTCATTCTTACATCTGGTTTAGGAGGAAATTATCCGCCTGATGTTGTTGTTGGCCAGGTGTTGACTCCTCGTAAAACTTCAACCGAGCTTTTCCAATCGGCTTCTGTGCAGCCCGCTGTGGATTTTACAAGCCTCAGAGCAGTTCTGGTGATAATCAATTTCAGGCCGGTTAATATCACCCCTTTGTTAACGACGCCTGTCCCTTGATGACGTAGTGTTAGACTTACTTGCTCTTCCCATCTTCAGCCTTTTGGTGATCTTGCAATCAACCATCATTTCTCGTTTGCAGGTGGTGAATGGTTCCGCAGATTTGGTGTTATTGGTTATTGTGGCCTGGTCATTGCAAGAAAGGGTGAAGCGGGCCTGGGTTTGGACCATTATCGGCGCTGGAATGGTTTCTTTTGTTTCAGCGGTTCCCCTTCTAGCAACCTTCACGGGATACCTGCTCGCGATGGGATTGGCCCGGCTGTTGCATCGTCGCATCTGGCAGGCTCCAATTCTGGCGATGTTTATCACAACCACGGTTTCGTCCGTGCTGCAGCATCTGGTGGCGCTAGTCTTTCTAAATCTGAGCGGTTCACCGATCTCTATACCGCAGGCTTTTGTCCTGGTGACCGTGCCGAGCGCTTTTTTAAATTTGATCTTGGCTTTACCGGTATATGCGCTGGTAACCGATTTTGCGAACCTGGTTTACCCAGTTGAGGATGAAAAATGAACAAAACAGATTCATTTAGACACTTATTCGAGCCATGGCGTATGTGGGTTATTTATGTGCTCATTGTAGGCGTGTTCGGATTTTATGTAATCCAATTGTTTAACTATCAAATTGTTGAGGGAAGTGGTTATCTTGAACAGGCTGAAGAGAACCGTACAACGAATATTAGCATTCCAACTCAACGAGGTTTGATTTATGACCGCAACGGCTTTATCTTGGCGCGCAATATTCCCTCTTTCAACGTTGTTATCACGCCTGCTCTCCTGCCAGCGGATGAAGGCGCCATCCAGCAGATCTATCGCCAACTCTCTGAATTAATTGGCATCCCTGTCAATCGTGGCAATACTGATGAAGAAACAGTAAAGACTTTTAAACCCTGTGATAATGAGCTAGGAATTTCACAAATTGTATATATCGCGGATACCAACGCTCCTTACGACCCGGTGCGCGTTCAATGTAATGTCAGCCAAGAAACTGCCATGATCGTTCGTGAAAAAGCCAAAGATTGGCCAGGAGTCGGTATTGAAATCGAACCCATCCGAGACTATCCAACGGGAGAAATTACCGCCGAAATTGTGGGTTTTCTTGGCCCGATCCCAGCATCTCAGGAAGCGTACTATCGCGACCTGGGATTTGTGCCGGGAAGGGATAAAGTTGGATATGCTGGAATAGAAGCTTATGAAAATGAAATTCTGGCTGGCAAAAACGGTGAGCGTACCGTAGAAGTAGATGTGGCAGGCAAAGAGCTGCGCGATTTGCTGCCCCCAGTCGAACCAATACCTGGGAATAACATCCGCCTGACGATTGATACGAGGCTTCAAAACGCCGCCAAGGCAGCCCTAAAGGAAGAGATCCGTTGGTGGAATGCTCATCTCAACCGAATGCTTTCGAACAATGGCGTTGTGATTGCTATGAATCCGAAAACCGGCGAGATTTTGGCGCTTGTTTCGTATCCCACTTTCGAGAATAACCGTATGGCGCGCATCATCCCCGGCTATTACTATGAACAGCTCAGCCGCGATCCAACCCGCCCGTTGTTTAACCATGCCATCTCTGCAGAGCACCCGCCAGGTTCTGTGTTCAAGCTGGCTACGGCCATTGGCGCCTTGAATGAAGGGGTCGTTACCCCCCAGCAAGAGTTATTCGATCCCGGTAAAATAACCATCACGCAAAAATTTTCACCCAATGATCCGGGCACTGATCGTGAATATGTCTGTTACAATGAAGCAGGTCATGGCTATGTAGATTTCTTGCATGGCGTCGCCTGGTCTTGTGATGTTTACTTCTATAAAATTGGCGGTGGTTTCCCAGGCGAAGTTAACCAGGGTCTGGGTATTTGGCGCATGGGAGAATATGCCCGCGCGCTGGGATATGGCCGCATCTCTGGGATTGAACTTCCCGGCGAAGCCGAAGGGTTGATCCCAGACCCCGATTGGAAACGCATCAACGTGGGCGAGAACTGGGCAACGGGGGATACCTACATCGCAGCGATGGGACAAGGGTATGTGCTTTCAACCGTGCTTCAGGTTTTGTTGTCTGCTGCAACAGTGGCAAACGACGGGAAACACATGCGACCGACTCTCATCAAAGAAATTTTGGACTCGGAAGGGAATGTCATTAAGCCGTTCGAACCGGAAATGCTCTGGGACATCACGGTAGATCCCTTAATCTCTGTTTACGATGAGAATTCTTTCAGGACGAATGAGAAGAAAACGGTTGCGAAGTGGGTCATTGACCTCACAAAAGAAGGAATGCACATGGTGACCCAGGAGGGCGGGACGGCGGATCGTGTTTTTGCCGATATGGAAATCCCGGCGGCCGGTAAGACGGGTACGGCTGAATATTGTGATGACGTGGCTCGTGAAAAGGATGTTTGTAAACCCGGCAACTGGCCAACCCATTCCTGGTATGTCGGATATGCTCCTTTTGATAATCCTGAAATTGCCGTTGTCGCTTTCGTTTATAATGGCGGAGAAGGCGCCAGTGTAGCTGCTCCGATCGTACGCCGCGTGATGGATGCTTACTTTGAGCTTAAAGCCATTGACGCTGCCGCTGGCGTCAATCCATAAATTCAGGTTCTGCTATATAATGAATAAATTACGGGAGCGACACTTAAGGTTCCGGCTCTAAAAAAGAAGTGCTCGAAGGTATTGGATGCAACCAATTGAACCAAAGGTGAGTGGAATGGTCCCTGCCATTCAAATCAAAGGTATCCGTGATAGTTTGTTGATTTCCCTTGGGGAAGGGGAATGGTCTGAACTGCAGAATATTTTGTTATGCCAGATCGATGAACAATCATCATTTTTTAGAGGCGCGAGGTTAGCGCTGGATGTGGGCAATACCGTTTTGCATGCCGTAGAAATGAGTGCTCTTCGTGATAAGCTTTCGGACCGCGAAGTTTCGCTTTGGGCTGTATTGAGCAACTCGCCCACTACGGAAAAAACTGCCCAGATGCTGGGATTAGCAACCCGCCTGCCTTCCTCTCGTCCTGAGAGAAGCAGCCGCCCGGTTGAGAACGATCTCCCTGGAGAGCAGGCAATCATGGTTCGTAAAACTCTGCGCTCTGGGGTGAAGATTTCTTATCCGGGCCATGTGATCGTATTCGGCGATGTCAACCCGGGCGCGGAAATCGTCGCTGGCGGCAATGTTCTTGTTTGGGGACGCCTGCGTGGTGTTGTACATGCAGGCGCAGAAGGGGATGAGAAAGCAGTGGTGGCTGCTCTTGCCATCGCGCCGACCCAACTGAGGATCGCCGGGATTGCCGCGCTGTCAGAGGGATCAATCGCTAAACAACAGCCGGAAATTGCGCATGTGTTGGACGGACAGGTTATTATTGAACCCTGGGTTTATAAAGAGGGAGGAAGATGACAGCCAAAGTTATAACGATTACTTCAGGAAAAGGTGGTGTAGGAAAGACAACTACTACTGCCAACCTGGCTGTTGCGCTTGCCAATGGGGGTGGCAAAGTGGTTTGTATTGATGGTGATATTGGGCTTCGAAATCTGGATGTTGTTCTGGGTTTGGAAAATCGTATCGTCTATGATATTGTTGATGCCGTCGAGGGTCGTTGTCGGGTTCGACAGGCAATGATCCGGGATAAACGCCTATCAGAGCTGTATTTGATCCCGGCTGCGCAAACTCGCGATAAAACGGCAATCTCGCCTAGTGACATGGTCAGGTTGTGTAATGAACTGCGTCCGGATTTTGATTGGATACTGATCGATTCCCCTGCCGGGATCGAACGTGGCTTCCGAAACGCGATTGCGCCGGCAGATCTCGTCCTGGTTGTTACCAACCCCGAGGTTTCCGCCGTTCGCGATGCTGATCGTATTATTGGCCTGATTGAAGCCGAAGAAAAAGGACCTGCGCGCCTCATCATTAACCGGATCAATCCAGCTCTGATTAAACGTGGTGATATGCTTGCATCTGAAGATGTGCTTGAACTGTTGGCGGTGGAACTGCTCGGAATTGTGCCGGAAGATGAAAGCGTGATCGTCAGCACGAATCGCGGCCAGCCGGTTGCCCTCGATTCAAAGTCCAGGGCGGGGATGGCTTTTCAAAATATTGCCCGCCGGTTGAATGGCGAATCGGTTCCCTTGATGAGCCTGGAAGACAAGGATGGTTTCTTTAATAAGCTCTCGAAGATGTTACGGTCTGGAGGGGAGTGATATGGGCGGTTGGCTGGAGAGGTTGACAGGCAGTAAGACAAACAGCGCTGAGAATGCGAAAGAACGGTTGAAGCTGGTTCTCATACACGACCGGACAGACCTGACCCCAGACGCTCTAAATTCTTTGAAAAACGAATTGCTCGCAGTGATTTCTCGCTACGTAGAAATTGATCCAAATGCAGTCCACATTACCATGGCACAGGAGGGTCGTGAACAGCGGTTGGTGGCTGATATTCCCCTTAAAACCGCTCACCGTAAGAAAGTTGGGTATTGAGAGGAAGTGAAAAACCGAGAATTTTGGCGAAATTTTGATTACTGGTTATTCGGCAGTGTACTGATCCTCTGTGTGTTCGGGATTGTTATGATCCGTTCCGCCATTGCGGGCAATGAAGTCCTTGCCGAGCTTGTAACGCGCCAGTCTATATACGTTGCGTTGGGTCTGGTGATCATCCTGGCGACTGCTCTGATTGATTATCATTATTGGGCTTCGCTGACTCGCATGATGTATATCGGCACGATCGTTTTTCTGGTGGTGATTTTTGTAATTGGCGAGGTTCAGTTTGGTTCCGCACGCCGGATTGATACCGGGCTTTTTTTTATCCAACCTTCTGAGCTGGCTAAAGTCATTCTCATCTTAGTACTGGCAGATTATTTTGCTCGTCATCAGGGTGAAAAACATGATCTGGGTTGGATCGTGCGCAGCTTCTTGATGACTTTTGGCGTGGTGATCTGGATTCTGCTTCAACCAAATTTGAGCACCTCGATCGTGATGCTCGTGCTTTGGTTCTCGTTATTGTGGATTACGGGGCTGCCTCCCAAGTATTTGCTCTTTTTTGGGGGGTTAGCAGCCATTGGATTTGTGATCTTTCTCGTTCTATTGGCAAGCGGTGTTAAAATCCCATTTATTCAGGATTATCAGCTTGCTCGCGTAGTCAACTTCCTCTTCCCGGACCCAAATGCCCGCCATGGCGAGACGTATAATGTGGAACAGGCGCTGATAACCATCGGCTCAGGCGGCTGGTTTGGCGAGGGTTACGGCCACAGCAGTCAGGTGCAGCTCCGTTTTTTGAAGGTTCGCCATACCGACTTTATCTTCTCTGCGATGGCTGCCGAATTTGGTTTTGTGGGAACTGTCCTGGTGATGGCGTTGTTAATATTTGTGATTATCCGTTGTTTCCGGGCAGCCCGCCTGGCAACTGATCGCTTTGGAGCTTTGATTGCATACGGCTTTGCCGTGTTGTTGTTTTTCCAAACGTCGGTGAATATTGGCGTCAATTTGAATATCATTCCCGTAACAGGCCTGACGCTGCCTTTTGTGAGCTATGGTGGAAGCTCGCTCATCTCGTTGGTGATTGGGATTGGCCTGGTAGAAAGCGTGGTCTCCTGGCGCACCATTTACGACACTTGATTGGAGGGGTATGTCGCACTCATTGAAACCTGCTCGCGTTCGCTTTGCCCCATCTCCGACCGGGCGCATGCATCTTGGCAGCGCTCGAACGGCGTTATATGATTACCTGCTAGCTCGAAAGACTGGCGGCCAATTCATCCTGCGGATCGAGGACACCGACCGTAGGCGTTTTGTTCCCGGCGCGGAAGAAGAACTCATGCAGGGTTTGCGCTGGCTTGGATTGAATTGGGATGAAGGCCCAGACGTCGGGGGGCCTTATGGTCCTTACCGGCAATTGGAGCGCAAAGAAATTTACCAGGAATATGCCCTCCAATTAATCGAAAGCGGCCATGCTTATACCTGTTTCTGCACACCAGAACGGTTAGAAAAACTGCGGCAAGAGCAGCAGAAGCGGAAAGAAAACAGCCATTACGACGGCACCTGTCGCGCCCTCGCCCCTCAAGAAGCCGCTGCGCGCGTAGCGGCGGGCGAGAGGCATGTGATTCGGTTTAAAATGCCCAGACAGGGCAGCACCACAGTCCATGACAGGTTGCGAGGCGATATCACGGTAGAAAACCGCAATATGGATGATTACATTTTGGTCAAATCGGATGGCCTGGCGCTTTATCACCTGGCACACGTCGTTGATGACCACCTGATGAAAATCACCCATGTTATCCGGGGTTCAGAATGGCTACCAACCTTTCCACTTCACGCGCTCATCCATCGCGCTTTTGGCTGGGAAGAACCCGAGTTCGTGCACCTCTCGGTTTTCCTAAAGCCCAGCGGCAAAGGGAAAATGAGCAAACGGGAATCTGCTGACCTGATTAAAGATGGTTATTCGATTTATGTTAAGGATTTGGAAACATTAGGATATTTGCCAGAAGCGGTTGTCAACTGGATTGCTTTGATGGGTTGGAGTTACGATGATCATACTGAATTCTTTACAATGGATGATCTGATCGAGAAATTCAGTCTAGATCGTTTGAATCCCTCACCGGCAGCGATCAATTTTGCCAAGTTCGATCACTTTAATGGTCTCCATATCCGCAACCTGGAAATTCCTGATCTGGCAAACCGGCTGCGCCCATTTTTTGAAGCCAGGGGATATCTTGTGGATGACGCCCGTCTTTTGAAGGTTGCGCCGATTATTCAGGAACGCCTGGTAACTCTGGAAGATGCTCCAGAAATTGCAGGCTTTTTTTTCCAGGATGTGATCCAAAGCCCTGCGGCTGAAGACCTGACGGCTAAGGGTCTGACGCCTAAAGAGTCGGCGGAGGTAGCCCGCCAGATGCTGGTACTGCTGGAGTCGCAACCCGAAATGACTGCCAACCTGGTTGAACCTGTTCTGCGCAGTCTGGTCGAACAATTAGGGCTTTCACCAGGGCAAGTGTTTGGTATCCTTCGCGCCGCTGTGACCGGACAAAAAATCAGCCCTCCCTTGTTTGAGAGCATGGAAATTATCGGAAAGCAAAAAGTAATCGAAAGACTGCGCAGCGCTATACAGGTTCTGGAGCGGGCAGGGGATGGTTAATCTGGTTTGTTTTTTTGCGTCCCTTCAATTTTTGCCCATGTATCTCGTAAGGGAACCGTCAGGTTAAAAATTGGGCGGTCAGGGGTCGAATCAAGATCAACACAGAAAAACCCTTTTCGCTCAAATTGGTAATGAGAGCCTGGGATAGCATTGGCTAGGCCGGGCTCTATCTTGCATCCCTTTAAGACGGTGAGTGAATTCGGGTTCAGATAATCCAAAAAGCTTTTGCCTTCTTCTGCCCTGCTAGGATCCGGAACGGTAAAAAGCCTGTCGTACATGCGCACCTCGGCGTCACGGGCTGAATGCGCCGAAACCCAATGAATTGTTCCCTGCACCTTGCGTCCGTCGGGCGCATACCCTCCCTTTGTTTGAGGATCAAAAGTGCAGTGAACTTCTTCGATTTCACCTGTTGTTGAATTTTTTACAAAACCCTCGCACTTGATGATGTAGCCATAGCGGAGCCGCACTTCGCGTCCAGGTGCCAGCCGGAAGTACTTTGGTGGCGGCTCTTCGCGAAAATCATCCTGATCAATATAAATGACTTTCGAGAATTCAACCTGGCGAGTGCCGGCTGCAGGATCTTCGGGGTTGTTAATAGCCTCGAGTGATTCCACTTGTCCATCGGGGTAATTGGTAATAACGACCTTGAGGGGATTCAGGACACCCATCACTCGCAGGGCGCGCTTGTTTAAGTCTTCACGCACCAGGTATTCCAGCAAAGAGATATCAACCAGGTTTTCTTTTTTGGCTACCCCTACCTGGTTGATGAAGTTGCGAATCGCTTCGGGCGTGTATCCTCTGCGGCGCATTCCGCACAGCGTTGGCATACGCGGGTCATCCCAGCCATGCACATGACCCCCGTCTACAAGCTGCTTCAAATATCGCTTGCTCAAAATTGTATAAGTGAGATTCAGTCGCGCAAATTCAATCTGGCGCGAATGGAAAATCTCCAATTCATTCAGGAACCAATCGTAAAGTGGGCGGTGATCCTCGTACGCCAGATCACACAGAGAATGAGTAACTCCTTCGATGGAGTCCGATTGGCCGTGGGCGAAGTCGTACATTGGGTAAATGCACCATTGGTTGCCCGTTCTGTGGTGCTGGGGCGTATGGATGATGCGGTACATGACGGGGTCGCGTAGATTGATATTGGGTGATGCCATATCAATTTTTGCCCTTAGAACGCGGGCGCCGTCCGGAAATTCGCCGTTTCGCATCCGTTGGAATAGATCCAGGTTTTCTTCGACAGATCGATGCCGATAAGGGCTTTCCTTGCCCGGCTCTGTCAACGTTCCCCGGTATTCCCGAATTTGGTCGGCGGTTAAATCATCGACATACGCCTTACCTTTTCGGACCAGTTTCAGCGCAAACTGGTAGAGCTGTTCAAAGTAATCGGAGGCATAGTACTCGCGGCCTTCCCAATCAAAACCAAGCCAATGAATGTCTTCTTTGATGGCGTCAACATACTCGACATCCTCTTTTACCGGATTGGTGTCATCAAAACGAAGGTTACACTGACCTCCAAAAGTCTGCGCCATGCCAAAATCAATGCAGATCGCTTTGGCGTGACCGATATGCAAATAACCATTCGGTTCTGGCGGAAAGCGCGTGCGCACATAGTTGAATCGCCCGGTGCGCAAATCTTCTTCAATCGCCTCGCGAATAAAATTGCCAGGAAGAGATGATGATAACTCTTGTGTCATAGTAGCCGCTCCGGTATATAGGTAAAACACCCTGTCAGTCTAGCAGGGTGCTTTTGATAACAAGCTGAGGGCAAAGGATTCGAACCTCTATAGGCAGATCCAGAGTCTGCAGTCCTACCATTGGACGAGCCCCCACTATTGACGGAGGCTATTGTATCATGCCCATTTGAGGCTGTCTAGTGCCATGACTCAAATTACAAAAAGGGTAAAATTTATTGTGAAATTCTGCACCCTGTGTTTTAATAATAAGCACTTTAAGGTTCGTAAGAATAAGGGATCCGCCAGACAAATATAAATCAAACGGATAAAAACGCTCGCCAGAAGGAATCGGAGGTCTCAATTGGGGAAAAAGCTCCTTATGCTCACAGGAATATTGCTGTCTTTGTTTGTTGGCTTTCAATTGATCCCTGTAAGTCGCGAAAACCCGCCTGTCACGCTTGAAGTGCGCTGGGATTCCCCTCAAACGCGGGAACTAGCCAAACGGGCGTGTTTTGACTGCCACAGTAATGAAACCGTATGGCCGTGGTACGCCTATATTGCGCCAGTGTCCTTTGGAATATCCAATCATGTCATGGAGGGGAGGGAAAAGCTCAATTTTTCGGAGTGGGATAAAACAAACTGTGATTTCAGGGAGGTCGAAGAAACGATTACCGAGGGTGAAATGCCGCTTTGGAATTATCTTCTAATGCACCCCGAAGCTAATCTAACGGCGACAGAAAAAGAGCAATTACTGAGCGGACTACGGGCGACTTTTCAGCAGGATCCGCCGCGTATCCCTTGATCTTGCGTCCGTTCACTGATAAAATTTCGGTCGTTCGAATAAAAATTGGGGGTTCGTCCAACGGCAGGACAGCAGACTCTGGATCTGTTTATGGAGGTTCGAATCCTTCACCCCCAGCTGGAAGAAAGACCCGTCAGGGTCTTTTCTTTCAAACAGGATGTTAGAAATATTCGCATAGCCATTAAGTAAGAATAATACCCATTCATAATCCAGGAGTCGCAAATGAAAACAATGCGGGCAGTCCGTCTGGTGGAAGTTGGAAAGCCGTTGGAGCTGCAGGAAATACCTGTTCCATCTTTTAACGAGCGAGAAGTTCTCGTCCGAGTGCGCGCAGCCGGCATTTGCCATTCGGATGTACATTACCGAGCCGGTAAGTCGCCGGTTTATCCGCTGCCTATGACGCTCGGCCACGAAGTCGCTGGTGTAGTGGAGGAGGTAGGTGATGAGGTAACGATGGTGAAACCAGGCGACCGCGTTTGTCTCCATTATATGGTAACCTGCGGCAATTGTTATTATTGCAGCCTTGGTTCTGAGCAATTTTGTGAGCAGGGACGCATGCTCGGCCATTATACGAATGGCGGCTATGCGGACTATATTGCCGTGCCGGAACGTAACGCTGTTCGGCTGCCGGATGAAATTTCTTTTGAGCAGGGCGCAACGCTGATGTGCGCTTCGGCGACTTCTTTACATGCTTTGCGGAAGTCTCGCTTGAAGGGAGGAGAAACGCTGGCAGTTATTGGTGTCGGCGGCCTGGGGATGTCGGCAATCCAGTTGGGGCGGGCGCTTGGCGCCCGTGAGGTATATGCGGTGGATATTCACCCCGAAAAGTTACGCATGGCTGCCAACCTGGGGGCGATTCCGGTCAATGCTATGGAAGGGGATGCTGCGGAACAGATCCGCCGCCTGACGCAACAGCGCGGCGTGGATGTTTCGCTCGAATTGATTGGCTTGCCGCATACCATTCAACAAGCCTTGCTCTCCGTGGGGGTCTTTGGGCGCGCCGTCGTGGTGGGGATCAGCGACCAGCCGGTCATGGTGGATACCTATCATAACTTGCTTGGTCCAGAAGTTGAATTGATCGGCTCGAATGATCATCTGCTTCAAGAACTTCCGCTTTTGATCGAATTTGCACGCCGGGGGCAGTTAAATCTTTCGGGAGTTGTATCGCGGGTAATCCCTTTGGATGCAGCCCAGATTAATCAAGCGCTCGACGCGTTGGAACAATTTTCAGGAGATATTCGTACTGTAATCACGCCGTAAAATCAAGCTCTTTTGGCGTGTGGGTCGCTGACGAAAAAGTGATAAATTAGAGCGGTGACAACCGAAACTGCTGCGGCAACGAGAAAGGTTGTTATGTACCCGTAAAGATCTGCTAGCCAGCCGCCGAACAGTGGCGCAAGCAGCGCGCTGGGTGCGACCAGCGTATTCGCCATGCCAATATATGTGGGTCGTTCGTTTTCTTTGCCAAACTCGATGGACATTGCCAATCCCACCGTCCAGTAGGCAGTATTGGCAAGCCCAGCCAGGATGAAGACAATCACAAACCAAGAAAGATTGGGAGCAAGGGCTGCCAGTAAAGCGCTTAGCAGTGCAGCGATGCTTCCAAATTCCAACAAGGCTCTTTTACTCCAGCGATCTGCAAGCCGCCCCATGAACAGATTGGAAGACACCTGGATGATCAAAAGGGTGCTGGTCATCAGCCCGGCTGTCAGTTTGCTCATGCCGTGTTCGTTGACAGCATAAACGGTGTAAAAGGCAAAAGCCATCAACCCAAATTGCGACAACATTCTGGCAATTAGAAACCACAAGAAATTACGGTCTCGTCTTAACACCACGACTATGCTGCTCCATAAAGGCATTTGGGTAATTCCCGCCATTTCAACAGCATGGTCGGTTTCTCGGTTTTGCTTCAGGAAAATCCATGAAATCGTCAGGAGAAGCACAGCGATTAGAAAACAAAGCGTAAAACTTTCCCTGGGCGGCAAATTCTGCAAAATAACGCCAGCAGCAATTGCGCCAACACTGGCGAGCAGGTTGGAAAGCGCCGATTGAACACCAAAAAAGGTGGCGCGGCTTTCGGTTGGGATGATCTTTCCAATCAGATTTTGCCATCCATTGGCTGCAAAGCCGCCGCCGATCCCCTGCCAGGTTAGCAGAAGGAAGGTGAGGATCAATCCTGCTCGATTTCCAATGACGGGCAGAAACCAGGCGGTTAAAGCCAGCCCTAAATAAGGCAACCGCTCATGGATCGTTGTGAAGAGAACAAACGGGGTAAAGCGCTTTAAACTGGAGAGCTTTTTTGCGGTCAATAGCTGAGGAAGTTGCCAGCCGAGCACGTGCAAACCAGGTATTAATCCAATCAACAGCCCGGAGTTTGTCATCTGAGATACGAACAACGGAAGGATCGTAGTAAAGGAAGCGAAGCCCAACGCAAACCCAAAAAAACCTCCGTCTAGCACATTCACCAGAAAGTTGTGCCGCAGGTTGCGATAAATTTCTTGTCCTCTTTCTTCTGTGATCCTCTTCATCTCAGGTCTCTAAAAAACCCCGGTTGGTTGCCGGGGTTTTTGTTTCTGGATTCTGAGTTAGTGTATTATTACCTTCGCGGTGTCCTTTAATACTCACTATCATCTTCGTCCAGCCACATGTCCTCATCGTCTTCTTCTTCTTCCAGTTCTTCCCATTCTTCAGCTTCGTCGGCATCATCCCATTCATCTTCAACTACATCTTCAGAAGTAGGAGAATAGGTCATGCAGCCCTGGTCTGGATCCAATTCGACCATCCCTGCGCTGCAATAGCCATCGTCCAGAAAAGCGCAATCGATATAATGGCAACGAATTCTTGGCATGGTTCCTCCTGCCCTAGTGGAATTAAATCGTCTTTCGTAATCTTAGAGTACTAATAATCAATAAAACTGTCATAACAACTGCCGAAACTACACAAAACGGACAGATTGCTTTAATAACCGCTATTTCAAGGTATGTTAAATAGGCTGAGTATAAAGTACCTGTCAATGTAATGCCAAAGATCAACCCAGGCAGGTATGCTTTAAACTTGAAATCCTTACCTTCCAACCAGAGCAGTGCAAGGATAACCAGGTAAGCAAGCGCGCCCAATATGGATACGGGGACTCCATAAATTTCTGAGTAACGGCTGGTATTGACAGACCAGCAGTCTCCTAACCCCGGAAGACAAAGCGCCTTATTCTGAGAAATCTTGATCCATAGTAGATAGAGCGAATCGATTAGGCCGATCAGCGTCAGAATAAAAGAGGTAAATCTTAGCCTGTCTTTTTTCATCTAAGCAAATTCCATTGACCCCAACAACCAGGCGTCAACCTCACTGCCAATGGCAAGCGATTTTACCCCAGAGGGGATAATAAGTAAAGTGTTTGCCCGGGTTAATCCGACCAGGTTGTCTGAACCCTGGTGATCTTTTAGACTGGCGAGATACTGTCCATTCTTCTTCCGGACGGTTGCCCGAAAATAGGTTTCTCTTCCATCTGATTCAACTGGATGTTCTAGCCGTACTTTGATGCGAGGCCAGATTGTTTCATTCAACCCTGCCAGGCGATGAATGGCGGGGACTACAAAGACCAGAAAACCGACAAATGCCGAGACAGGATTGCCGGGCAGACCAATGAATGGGATGTTCCTGTAATTTCCAAAAGCGAGCGGTTTTCCAGGGCGCATATTGACTCGCCAGAAATCTAGCTCCCCCGATTCTTCTACGACAGTTTTTACGAAATCATAGGTACCAACGCTTACCCCAGCTGACGATAAAATCAGGTCGGCCTTCATAGAAACAGCAAGTTCCAGACGCTGCCGGATGGATTTCGGTTTATCTGGGGCGATTCCCAGCCGTAAAACCTGCCCACCGTATTGCTCCACCATAGCTGCCAGCATAAAAGAATTCGAGTCGTAGATTTTCCCGGATTCCAGGGGTTCTCCGGGGGGTACTAATTCATCACCGGTGGTGAGGAGAGCGATCTTTGGCCGCTGATAAACCTGCACCCTGGATATTCCAAGTGAAGCCAGCGCTCCGATATCCTGCGGTGTTAAGACCTTCCCGCTTGGTAAGACGACTTCGCCCGCCCGAACACTTTGTCCGCGCGACCGGATAAAATCGCCGTGTTTGGCCGCTTTAAAGATTTTTACCTCTCTTCCGAGCTCTATATGGAAAAACTTATCCGCCTGGTCGGTGTTCTCAACCGGGACGACGGCGTTGGCACCTTCTGGAATCTTTCCGCCAGTCATGATCCGGGCAGCCTGGCCAGCGTCTACCGTGATCTCGGGCGATTTCCCGGCGGGGATGTCGGCAATAACTTGCAGAGTGACAGGATTCTCAGCGCTTGCGTTCAGAATATCTTCTGCGCGCAGCGCGTATCCATCCATGCTAGAATTTGAAAAGGCTGGCAGATCAATGCTGGCCTTTGCGTCGAGTGCCATAACCCGTCCAGGCGCTTCTATTAGCCCCACCTCTTCAATTAAACCTGGTTTTAATTTTTTGATGATCCTTTGTTGCGCCTCGTTTACAGACAGGTGCTCTGGCAATGTCTCTCTCCTGGTTGGTTAAGCGGAGGCTATTATAACATCCCTATCCGGGTTTTTCCCGATAAGCTTCCAAAACGTTTGGCAGATTTTCAATCCGACTTAGGATCCGGCTGAGTTGGTTGATGTTGCCTATCTCTAACAGCAGGTTCACCGTGGCATAACTCTGCGTGACCCTTAAGCTGGCATTTAGGATATTGATGTTTTCCTGTGAGATGATCGCGACGATATCGGCCATTAACCCCTGGCGGTCATAGGCCTTCACCTGGACAGGCACTGGAAAAGTGAGTTGTTTTTCACCCCAGGTCACTTTGATAATTCGCTCTCGATCGGCCACCCGAAGGATGTTCGGGCAGTCATGGCGGTGAATGGTTGCGCCCCTTCCACGGGTGATGAAACCAACAATTTCATCGCCTGGCATAGGGTTGCAACAGCGTGCCATGGTGGTCAACAGACCTTTCAGCCCCAGGACGGAAACAGCACCGCTTTTTTCGCCAGGAATTTGTTTGGGCGTAAAGAGGGGATCTTTTTGCTGCTTATCCAGTTCGCCCAGTTTGTTGACGATCCGCCCTGGTGAAATTTCACCACATCCCAACGCGACGTACAACTCATCAAGCGTTTTGTATTCAAATTGTTGCAAGATTTGATCAAGGTTCGCATCGGCCATTCCGAGCCGGTGCAGTTCTTTTTCTAAAATAACTTTGCCAGTTGCAAGGTTGATTTCGCGATCTTGCCGCTTAAACCACTGGAAGATCTTGGCCCGTGCTCGTTGTGTTTTCACCAGCCCGAGATTGGTGTTTAACCAATCTCGGCTCGGGCCGCCTTGTTTGGCTGTCAGGATACTGACCTGGTCGCCTGTTTTTAGCGTGTAATCCAGACTGACAAGCTTGCCGTTTACCTTTGCGCCGCGACAGCGGTGTCCAATCTCTGTATGCACATGATAGGCAAAATCAATCGGTGTGGATCCAACCGGCAGTTCGATAATATCGCCTTTGGGGGTAAAGACAAATACCCGGTCTTCGAAAATATCGCTCTTGCCGTCTGTGAGTTCTTCGGCCTCTTCAACCTCTTGCCGCCATTCCATCAGTTTGCGCATCCAGATCAATCGCTGTTCGTAAGCGTCGTCTCGCTTAGAGGTTTTCTCCTTATACCGCCAGTGGGCCGCAATACCATATTCTGCGCTTTGGTGCATTTCATAAGTGCGAATCTGCACTTCCAGTGGTTTGCCGTCATCGTAGATCACGGCGGTATGTAGCGACTGATACAAGTTTTCTTTAGGTGCTGCAATGTAATCGTCAAACTCTTGTGGGATTGGTCGCCAGTGTGAATGGATCACCCCCAGCGCGGCGTAACAATCCTCTTTTCTGGGAACGATGAGCCGGACTGCCCGCAAGTCCATGACCATATTAAATGGTTTGTTTTTTTCCTGCATCTTGCGGTAGATCGAGTAGATATGTTTTGGTCTGCCGGTTAGTTCTGCTTGAATGCCCGCCTGCGCCATGATATCTTTTAGCCGACTCATGATATTCTCGATCTCCTTTTCCCGATCTGAGTGGCGGCTGCTCATGTGCTGGGCGATTTGTTTGTAATCTTCTGGCTGGAGGTTTCGAAAGGCTAGGTCCTCTAGCTCCCATTTAATGCTCCAGATCCCCAGGCGACTGGCGAGGGGGGCAAAGATATCCATGGTTTCCTGGGCAATCTGTTTCCGCTTATTTTCCGGCATGTAGCCAAGCGTGCGCATGTTGTGCAGTCGATCGGCCAGCTTGATAATAATAATGCGGATATCATCGCTCATGGCGATGAAAGTTTTTCGGATATTTTCGTTCGTCAAGTCAACCCACTTGCCGCGCCCTTCGGCCGAGTTCTCTCCAACAGACGCTGGCTGGCCGTTTTTCCGATTAACCTCGTCAGGATGTTGGTCAGCCCGTGAAATGCGCGGCATATTTGTCAGCCGGGTTACGCCTTCTACCAGAGCTGCAACTTCTTCACCAAATTCTGCTTTCAAGTCATCCAGTTGAAAGGATGTATATTCCAGGACGTCGTGCAACAAGCCCGCTGCTACAACAACTGGCTGTACTTTCATGTCAGCCAGAATACCAGCCACCGCCAGGCAGTGGGTGATATAGGCATCTCCTGAAATACGATCCTGTCCTGTATGTGCCTTTTCTGCAAATCGGTAAGCCCGCATCACAAGGTCGCGATCGGCCTGAGTGTAATTATCGGGCAGGATTTGCATTAATTCATCAATATTTTTCATTTCTCCCTTTTAGGGCAGGCGTTGAGTTGAGTGCTATGCTAGCAGGAAAGTGGTTCGCCCCCAGGTAATCATCTCTGAATAGGTTTGCTACGAATAGAGCATCTAATTCAAGTCTTTTGCTTGAAAAGAAAATTTCGAAATTAATCGTTCGAGCGGTATTTCTTCCAAAGAGTTAATGATCATGTCCGCCTGGCTGAGATCCAGGTGCCTGGAGATCTCATTGGGAATGGCTACGCACCGCAAGCCTGCCTGATGGGCTGCCTTGATGCCGTTTGGAGAATCTTCCAGGACAATCGCTTCGTTTGGTCTTAAACCCATTTTGTTTAAGACGAGCAAAAATAAATCGGGCTCTGGCTTAACATACCGGACATCGTTGGCGGTGACAATAGCATCAAAAAATGAAGTCAACCCCAGGCGCTCCAGGTGACCTTGCACCCATTGTCTACCCGAACTAGATGCGATTCCCAAACTTAATCCTTTATTCTGAGCCTCAGTCAGGTAGCTCATCACCCCTGGCAGGAGAGGTTGTTGGAGTATGATTTGTAATACCTTGTCATTGCGGTGGTTGAAAATTTCCTCCGCATCGATAGACCGGCCAGTCCTTTGCTCTAAGTGATGGATCGGATCGAATTCTTTGTAAGTAGTCCCCAGCGTTTTAGCCCATTCCTTCAGATGTAGATCAGTATTATAGGATTTGAAGATTTCTTGCCACACTAAAAATTCCGGGTATTCGGTGTCAAGTATCGTCCCGTCAAAATCGAAAATCAAGCCTTTTATTGCCATAAATCCTCACCAACATTTAACACTTGCAAGGCAAAAATGATTTCAAAAAAGGTTCCAATTTGGCTTCAAGCAACGCCCAATTTTACCCCAAAAACCCACGGAATTTACTTCTGCCTTAACTCGAAAATGGTACTTGTATGGTTAATGAAAAGAACCTATAATGCCATTTAAGAATTGAGTGTGGGATGCAAGAGAAAATGAATGGAAGATGAACCTGGTGGTAATCAATATCTCTGGGTGAGATGGTTAAAAAGGGGGCAGGTTGCTTCCTTCACAGTTTTCAAAAAACATCGCTCCTTTCGCCATCAGGATAATTTTCTCGGCCGGCTTATTTGGCTGGTTGTATCTGGCTTGTTAGGGTTTGGGGTTTGCTTTTCCGCTTGTTCATCGGCGAGGAGCAGCCAGCAGGAGGTGGTTATTTACACATCCGTTGATCAACCCTATGCTGAACCAGTGTTTTCCAATTTTCAAAAGCAAACAGGCATCTCTGTAAGAGCTGTATATGATGTTGAAGCAGCAAAAACAACCGGTTTGGTGAACCGGTTAATGGCTGAAAGGGACCATCCCCAGGCAGACGTATTTTGGAATAATGAAATTATCCAGACCATCCGACTTAAAAAAGCGGATGTTCTGGATCAATATTTTTCCCCTGAGGCACTCAGGCTGCCGGTTTCATTCTCTGACCCGGAGGGATACTGGGCAGCGAATACAACTCGCGCTCGCATTCTGATCATCAATAACCAACGCGTTAAAGATCCAGCTTCCATCCGTTCAATTGAAGATTTACTCAATTTAGATTACCCTTCCTCTCAGGTTGGAATTGCTTATCCATTGTTCGGCACCACCGCGACCCACGCGGCGGCGCTCTATACCGTTTGGGGTCATGAGAAAGGATTGGCTTTTTTTGAAGAACTGGCCAGGCGAGGCGTTCAGGTGGTAGATGGGAATTCAGTTGTGCGTGATATGGTAGTAGGCAGCCAGCTTTCGTTCGGGCTTACCGATACAGATGATGCATGCGCCGCAGTGGAAAGAGGCGGCGATGTGACCCTTGTTCTGCCAGATCAGGGTGGGATGGGCACACTGGTGATCCCAAGTACCGTTGCTTTGGTTGCCTCAGCTCCGCACCCGGCCGAAGCAAAACGGCTGATCGATTATCTACTGACCGCCGAGGTTGAGCAAATTCTTCTTGATGCGGGTTACAGCCATTTTCCACTTCATTCTTCGGTCAAAAGACCCCTTACCTGCCCGCTTCCATCGGAGATTGAGGCTATGCAGGTTGATTACGAAACGGTGTATCAAAATTTTCAGATCATTCAGACAGAATTACGCGAGGTGTTTATCCGGTAATCGTTTAAGGCGACAACGGGAGGGATGTGAAAAGTGGGAGGGCGATTAAGAGCAATGGAAATCCGCTTCCAATCGGATACGGGTTAGTATTTATTTTGACGCTTGCGCCAATTCTGCTCTTTTTTCTCTCTACATTGACAGAGACATCCCCCCAAAAAACGGAGTGGATCTTCCTGGCCGTTCCCACCGGAAGGCGCTTTGTTCTTCTGCTCAACACAATTGTTCTCGCCCTAAGTGTGGCTGGAGTCACAGTCCTGGCTGCCTGGGCGGTTGCGTTATGCGCCTGGATGTACGCTCCACGCGTAGCCTCCTGGTTGCTCTTAGGGGTAATCCCCCTGGTCGTCGTTCCCCCATATATCCATGCCTTAACTTGGTTGTCCCTTGACCAACTGGCTGGAAGGCTTTTGGGGCGTTGGGGTTTTTGGGGTGGGGTTCCTTCGGGCATGGCCAGTACGATATGGGTCGAATGGGCAGCTTACACACCCCTGGCTTTTGGTTGCCTGCTGCTTGGACTGCGCGCCATCGACCCTGATCTTTTAGATGCCGCCCGGCTTAGCCGCTCTGATATTAGCGTTCTCTTTCGAACGGTGTTACCTTTGACTTCGCCAGCTTTTCTCACGGCTGGAGGAATTATCTTCCTCTTCAGTCTTTTGGATTATGGAATTCCTTCTCTGCTCCAGATTCATGTATACGCGCTTGAGATTTTTGCAGATTTTAACGCTACAGAAAATGTAACTGGAGCCTTAGGCCTTGCAATCCCCTTGCTTTGCATTGGGGCAGGCTCGTTGGCCCTTTTGCTGGAACCCATTCTGACCTTTGCCTTTCAACAATCCCGAGGCAGCCTGGTCTGGGTGAATCCGCCTTCTGTGCCGGTTTGGTTCAACCGGACGGTGGGCTTTCTTACCGGTGCAGTTTTGTTTCAGGCTGCTTTGCCATTGGTGGTGATGGTCAAAATGAGCCCACGCCTGAAAGATTTTTCAACCATAGTTGCTCAGGCAATGCCGGATATTCTCTATTCTTTGAAGATTTCCACTACCGCCGGCTTGATCTGCTTGCCAGCGGCTGCTGTGATCGGGAGGGCGCTTTTACAGCCTTCTCCCTGGCGGAAGGGCGCCTGGTTTGTGCTCTTACTCCCACTGGCTTTGCCGTCCTCCCTGGTGGGGATAATGCTCATCCAGCTCACAAAGTACTGGCCTGCTTCCAGAGCTTTTCTCCCGGTCTGGGTGAACGTATTTCGATTTCTGCCGTTGGCTGTTTTATTGGTGACCGCCCATCTACGAACAGTGGATCCTCTGCTCTTAGAATCGGCGATGGTATTTCAACCCTCCTGGCGGCGAAGGCTATTTTTTATCAACCTTCCTTTAGCGTCCCCTGGTTTGTTGGCCGGATTGGGCTGTGTTGTTTCTCTGGCGATGGGAGAGCTTGCCGCGACGCTGCTGGTGGTTCCACCTGGAAGTTCCACATTGATTCTTCGAATTTACAACTACCTTCACTTTGGCGCATCCCAGACTGTGGCCAGTTTGTGCCTTACTTTGTCGCTGACCGTGTTGCTGGCCAGTGGGGTAATGACGCTGGTGGTTTTGTGGTGGTCGAAGATTGCTCGTTCTTCTGAGGCTTTGAGATGATTACACTGCGCAATTTGCATAAATTCTACGGCGAAGTTTGCGCTTTGAAAGGAATTTCTCTCGATATTCAGCCCGGAGACAGGGTGGTAATTCAGGGAGCTTCGGGGAGTGGAAAGACGACTCTCTTACGGTTGATTGCTGGTTTGGAACTTCTGGATAAAGGCGAGATTCTGCTAGATGGAAACATTGCGAGCACGCCGGGTTGGGCTTCTCCCCCTTTCAGCCGTAAGGTTGGTATGGTTTTCCAAAGGAATGCTCTTTGGCCGCATCTTACGGTTTCACAAAACATTCTTTTTGCTATGAATGGGGTATCGAGGGAGGAAAAGGCAATTCGGCTTGAGGAGCTAATCCATTGGATGGAGATCGAAAACCTTCTGAGACGATTTCCAGCTCAACTTTCTGGCGGCGAGGCCAGGCGTGTAGCGCTGGCCAGGGCTGTTGCGTCTTTGCCGCGCAGGCTGCTGCTGGATGAACCATTTACCAGCCTTGATTTCTCTTTAAAGTCCCGGCTCTTGGATCTGCTGCTTGCCTTTATTTCAAAGCATCAAATTACAACGCTCTATGTTACTCATGACCTGGATGAGGCCTTTAAAGCAGGAGGTCGGTTAATTATTTTGGAAAAAGGAGAATTAGTGGCTTGAGATTGCCTGGGATCGTGGCGCCGATTTTCCAATCTCTGATCGGTTTGGCGTTGGTTTTCGCACTGGGGTTGGGTCTAGTGGGGTTGGTATTAAAGAAGGAACTCCCCGATGGATGGAAGAATATTCAACCACCCGCGGATGTCAACGCGTTGTTGGAAGTGGGCGATACAATCTGGAGCGGTGGACGGGATGGATTGGATGTTATCGACCGTGATAGCGGGCAGTTCCTGTATTCGATTCAAGCGGATCAACCTTTGAAATTTGTTACTGCGCTGGCAACTGATGGAGATCAAATTTTTGTCGGACACCAGAATGGGATAAGTATCTTCCAGAGGGGCGCGTGGCACACCCTTACCTCAGGAGGTGGCTTGCCGGCTGGTCGAGTTTTGGCATTGTGTTTCAGCGAGAAAACCGGCCTGTGGGCTGGAACTGAGACCGGTTTAGCTAATGAGCAGGCGGGTAAGTTTAAAGTATATGGTCAGGCTGACGGGATGGCCGGTGATTTCATCTTTTCCCTGTTCGAAGATGATCAAGGACATTTATGGGTTGGGAATGGGCAGGATAACCTCAATGCAGGTTTAAGTATGTGGGATGGTATTCAATGGCGCAATTTTTCTGTGAAGGATGGTCTGGCGCATAACAAAATCAATTTTATTACTCAAACCAGAGATGGTATGTTGTGGTTTGCCACGGGCGATTCAGGTCGGGGTGGCGCCTCTTATTATGATGGGAAAACGTTTCGTACATTAACCCAGGCAGACGGACTTGCCAGCGACCATACCC
>Ga0067045_1029112_pt1 | contig 23741 bp, 23 predicted proteins | sample TerdegcTABiofilm_FD_59184 | JGI IMG/M metagenome (GOLD analysis project Ga0067045, IMG submission 59184) | Combined Assembly of (Gp0054472, Gp0054536) Wastewater bioreactor microbial communities from Singapore -Terephthalate degrading...
TTACCCCCTAGGGGGAGTATTATCGGTGCGACCTCCAAGACTAATTGCGATGAATGTGACCGAAAGAAAGGTGAGAGCTTCCTGACAATAAAGGAATTCCACCGTCCTCACGAGGTACAACTTGATCCGGAGTTGTGTTTTCTCACCCAGGGGGTGATCTGCTGTGGCCCTGCCACACGTGCAGGCTGTGGATTACCATGCGTGAAAGCCAACATGCCCTGCCGTGGATGTTATGGTCCGCCGGAGGGTGTGCTAGATCAGGGCGCAAAGTTGATCAGCGCCATCGGTGCCCTAGTGAATACAGATGAACCAGAAAAAATTCAGGAGATCCTATCCAAAGTGGCAGATCCTGTAGGTCTGGCATATCGCTTCAGTCTGGCCAGTTCATTCCTGAGTGAACTTAAGTATAAGAGATGATATTATGCCGGTGAAAAAGTCATTAAAACAAAAGATTGCCATTGATCCGATTACCCGATTGGAGGGACACGGCAGGATTGATCTATTCCTCAATGAACAAGGTCATCTTGAAAATGCCTATATGATTGTCCCAGAGCTACGCGGATTTGAAAAATTCTGTGAGGGACGACCAGTAGAGGAAATGCCGCGCATCACCCAACGTATTTGTGGGGTGTGCCCACTAGCTCATCACATGGCAGCTGCCAAGGCAGGTGATGCCGTATATCATGTGGATCCCCCATCTGCGGCGAAAAAAATCCGAGAATTAATGTATGCCTCGTTCTTTGTAGCAGATCATGCCACTCATTTTTACGTATTGGGTGGACCGGATTTTGTGGTGGGTCCCGAGGCACCTAAGGCAGAACGAAATATTCTAGGTGTCGTGCGTAAGGTTGGGCATGAAGTAGGTGCCCAGATTATGCAACTGCTCAAAGAAAATCATGAGGTTTCAACTATTATTGGAGGGCGCTATATTCATCCTGTGGGAGCCCTTGTAGGAGGTGTAAGTAAACCACTAAGAGCCGCAGAGCAGGAGCGCTTGATTGAAATTGGTAAAAATAGTGTCAGAACTGCTCAATTTTCACTCAATCTTTTCGATGAAGTGGTGTTAAAGAACAAAGAATACCGCGAGATGATTCTGAGCGAAGCTTTTACACACCGCACCTATTATATGGGGATGGTGGATGAGAACAATAAAATCAATTTTTATGATGGTCAGGTGCGTGTGGTTCGACCGGACGGTTCAGAATTTACCCGTTTTACTCCACAACAATATCTTGAAGTAATCGCTGAACATATTGAGCCTTGGACATACCTCAAATTCCCCTACCTCAAACAGGTAGGCTGGAATGGATTTATAGATGGGGAGAGCAGTGGTGTTTATCGAGCTACACCCTTGGGACGATTGAACGTGGCTGATGGCATGGCGACACCCCTAGCCCAGAAAGAATATGAGCGTTTCTTTGATTTCCTGGGTGGAAAACCAGTGCATGCTACATTGGCAACGCATTGGGCGCGCCTGATTGAATTGCTATATGCGGCTGAGCGTGAATTGGAACTGGCACAAGATGCTGAAATTTTGAGCCAGGATATACGCACAATTCCTACTGAAATTCCAGATGAAGGTGTGGCAATTGTCGAGGCACCTCGTGGTACATTGATCCATCACTATGTGACTGATGAGCGGGGTTTACTCAAAAAAGTTAATCTCATAGTGGGAACAAACAATAATTACGCAGCCATTGATATGTCCATCAAAAAAGCAGCAGAAGCACTGGTGCAACCCGGTCAACCTGTAACGGATGGTATTTTAAACAAGATTGAAATGGCATTTCGCACCTATGATCCCTGTCTCGGATGTGCTACACATGCACAACCAGGTGAAACACCATTGCTGATACAGATATACGACCACCAGCGAAATTTAATTCAAGAAATTCGACGTGATTAGGAGATCAGCATGAGCCAGCGCGGAACAACCCAAAAGCGTAGTAACGGTAAAACAATAGAACTTGAGCGTGCCATGGTAACCCGACATTATTTAATGCGCTGGGACCTGGAGCGCTGTGTGGGTTGCCAGATTGGTCCGCAGGTATGTCCCAAGGATGCCTTGATTCATGTAGACGGTGTGATTGAAAATGGCAGGCTGGTGAAACGACAGGGTATTGATGTGGATGCGGAAAAATGTGTTTTCTGTGGTGAATGTGTGGAGATGTGCCCTGTGAATGCCATTGAGATCATGATTAATAATAAGCCAGAAAATCCGGTGATTGTGTACGAAACTTTCCCTACATTAATTGAATCCACACAGTTTGATAAGAAAAAATTTGATTGGAAACGCAAAGATTTTGTTGTTGAGAATTGCCCCACCAATGTAATTTCTTATGATGAAAAAGAAAATACTTTAATCGTAGATGACCCTCATTGTATTCGATGCCGGCAATGCGAGGTAGCCAGTGAGGGGGCTTTCCATGTAGAGCAACCCTGGAAAGGTAAAGTAGAACTGCGCCGTGATAAATGTGTGCCCGATTGTTTAGCTTGTGCGGATATCTGCCCGACACGAGCACTCTATGTGAATGAAAAGGGCGAGCTGGTACTTGCGGATTACTACTGCATCAAGTGCGGGGCATGCATGCAGGTATGTCCGGTTAAAGCAAAATATGAGGAATATACCGTTTCAGTAGAATCCTATGGAGTTAGCAAGGAAGTGAAACATCAGCGTGTGGTGAATTCGGATTCGCTGCCTATCTGGGTGGAACGCTGGAGGGTAAACCACACCCCAGTGCAGAGCGGTGCATGGGTGCAGGCCTTGCTTAAAGTGGCAGATGATAAGGCCGGCATGGTTGAGATTGATCGAAAGCGAGCACTTAAAAGGCGGGATTTAATTATTGCACTTAAGGGTGGAAAAGAAATGATTGAGGAACGTTAGACTAAATCAGGAAAAAAGAATAATCGGAAATGGATGAAAAATTAAAACAAGTTTTGGCAAAGAACACCGGTAAATTGCTTGGTCAAGGCTGGCACTGCTCGGAAGCCATGCTGGTGGGATTGGGTGCATTGTTAACCGTCATACACCCACAGGTGATCAGGGTATCCACAGGCTTTGAAGGGGGAATCGGTGATCGAAAGCGAGATTTGTGTGGAGCGCTCTCGGGAGGAATCATGGTGATTGGTTTGCTCTATGGGCGATTTGAAGTAAATGCTTCTTATGCAGAATGCGAAAGATTAAGTGCACTCTATCGTGATTGTTTTATTAAGGAATTTGGCTACACAATTTGTCAAGAACTGCGGGACAACTGGAGAGGCAAGCCAGGTCAGGAACATTGTTCAGATCTGGTAGCAAAGGCATCCAGGATACTGCTGGATGTGCTGGATAATTCGGATATTAAATAATAAAGACGAGACCATAGCTCGACTTATATTTCTCAGTTTTGTTTACTTGTAAATCACAATTACTTTAAGGGTAGGCGAATTTCGATTTCGGGTATCATATTTGGCTTCTCATTGGGTTTAAATTCCATTATTTACCCATTTGAAGGTGTATTTTTATACAGCTAAAAAAGGTGCTCAATCATGAGCACCTTAAAGATGATTTAATTTACCCTCGGTTTTATGAGAATACCCAGGGCAAGCAGGATACTCGCACCTCCAATCGCAACTACACCTACAACCAGGAATGCTACACCGATTCTGCTTGCAGCAGTTTGAGCTGTGTCCAAAATAGATGTTGCTAGGTCAGCTCCTAAGGGTGTACCAGAGAATTGCTGGGCTCTAAGGTTCACCCAGTTACGTGCGGTATTGCTCTGAACCAGAAATCCTGACGTGATGGTTAGAATTGCCGGGAGGAATAATGCACCTCCTAGCCAGCGCAGTCTGATACGGAAGCGCTTATCCGCAATGAATACTAGAACAAGCCAGAGAAGAATTGAAATTACCAGCAGTGTGATTAAACCAATGTTGAATAACTGTTGGATGGAGATAAAGCCGAACATGGATGTCCATTTCGTAATGGGGGAAAAATCGATGCTGGTTGCATTAATGGTATCTGGCATAAAGGTTAATAACAGTGGGAGCATCTCTTCGGCTATTCGTTGTTTGAGTATATCAGACGGAGTCGACATTGAAAGGCAATATTCGAAATTTGATTGTGGAAACCGTGCGTATTTGCCCGTGTTGCATGTAGGTAAATTGTTCACGAAGGCATCCACGAAATTTGTCTTTTTTTCTCCACTAATATCATCTTTGATGGGTGTAAGATCAATTTGAAAATTCAATTTAAAGGATGTGCCTTGAAAAAATTCAAATAATTGATCCACGAAACCCTGCATTTGTTCTTCCAGGTATTTGGGTGTAATCACAGTATAAAATGCTGCGGTTAATGCATTCGCAAATTCCTCATTTCCACCCTTTTGTTCTATCAATGATTCAAGGAGGTTTGGATTTTCTAAGATAAATTCTGCTCTTTTTTCGAATAGTTGGTTGTAGAAATCACGGTTGAAAATCCAGGAGCGTACTGCAATAGATAGTAATGATGCAGTTAGGAGGGGGGTGACAAGGATCAAAATGAACATTGTAGCAAAAAATTTGCGCATTGGTATTCCTTTCTTGATTCTAAAATTTAGAATATACGGGAAACTGTTTTATTGTAATACATCGTTATTAATGATAAATGCTATAATATTTTTGTGCTAATTGATATGTTATCACGAGCTAAAAAGGAGAATTGAATATGTTTGAAAAAATTATCGGTGCAATTAGTTTTAAAACTAATGTGTATGCTGAGGTTGAAAAGGATGTCAGTTTTACCAGAAATGCCTGGTTGATTGTGGCTATAACAGCATTCCTTAATGCGCTGGGCATTTCTGCGGCAACGGCACATCGCAGCTTAGTAGGTTATCTGGTTTCAGTGCTTATTACCACTTTATTTGCTATATTGGCTTTTGCTGTATCTAGTTTTATCGTGGATTGGGTTGGCCGTTATTTCTTTAATGCGCAGGTGACTTTCGAGGAAGTCGTGCGTACGCTGGGTCTGGCGTACGTTTGGAATGTGGTGGGTGTGCTCGGTATCGTCTCACTCATCAGTCCAACCCTCTCCTGTTTAACCAGCATTCCGCGTTTCTTTGCCTGGGTGGCTGGTTTTATCTCGTGGCTGGTGGCAGCCAAGGAAGCATTAGATTTGGAATGGCCACAAACAGCCGGCACGATTATTATTGCATTTGTGGTAAATCTGATAATTATGTTCTTTGCCTCCCTGGTGATAGGATTATTTGTCGGTGGTGCGGCGGTAATAGGTTCGGCAATTTTTTAGATAAATTTTTCGCGAAACCTCTTTCTGCGAATGTCTGCTTTATGACACAACTAATGAGGATATGCCTCGTATTTAAAATGAAATTATAAGTATTTGTAACCGGAGAATAATATGGCAAATGTGATTAAGGAAACACGTCAGGTGGGTGAGTTCGACCGTATAGAGGTGAGAGGAGTGGGTAAAATTTTCATCGCACAAGGACAGATTCCAGAGATAATTGTCGAAGCGGATGAGCAAATTATTAAGCGTATATCCACCGAAGTAGTGGATGGAAAACTAAGTATCGATGTTGGACGTGATTGGGTTGAGAGAATAAGCGCTGGGCTGGAATTCCTGACTTCGCGTGAAATTATCTTTCACATTACACTAAAGAACCTAAAGTCGTTGGATGTGCTTGGCGCATGCGATCTGGAAGCAACGGGACTCAACACCAACGATCTAGATATCAGGATGAGTGGGGCAGGGCAGCTAAAATTACTTGATTTGCACACCACTAGATTAGATGTTAACATGCCCGGGGCAGGAAAAGTGGTCGTCAGTGGTGGTAGTGAAGAGCAGGAAATCAGCCTGACTGGCGCGGGGAATTATGATGCCACGAAATTCAGAAGCAAGAATACGAAGATCAGTCTGACCGGAGTGGGAAGTGCAACTGTGTGGACTACTGAAAACCTAGAGGTTACTGTTACTGGGGTGGGCAATATTGAGTATTATGGCAAGCCACACATCAAACAAAGCACAACCATGCTGGGAACGGTGCGCAACCTGGGTGAAGAACCGCAACTCTAATAAACTTGGTCATGTTACGAAAAAGTCCCGGTTTAATTCGGGACTTTTTTGTTTATCAGTGAATTATCGTAATTTAATCATATCGCTCTTAATCGTAATCATGATAAGTGACTCATTAGGATTGTGGCTGGGTATGGGTTTGTTTGGGCAAGAGCCTGATGAATGGTTATCCAGAAGTATTATCGCCGTGCTGCGATTGGATGGATCATGTGCGATTGTGTTAGTTTTGACTTTTTCAATCCACTCCGGGGGAATTAATAAAATTCTCATGTGAAGTACGCTGGCTTTGTCAGGAATCTCGCATGCCTACCGGATAGTGGAAATTTTTACACCATTCATCAATCCTTTTTGTTTTAATTACCCGTTGTTTTTGGTTAATATAGTTAAACAAATCCTGATTCTGATTTCTTTTATGTCTAGCATAACTATTTGTGTAGGAAAGAATTATTAGACAACCACGTTTTTACTAGAGGAATACTCTCGTCTGCCATATAAAAATGGTGTAATCTTTGATTTCATGGTAGCCATTACATAATCAGTCTCTTCAAGAAAAATTTCCAATCGACAGGGTTGATTTTCCACATTGAAGTTGAAGTTCATTTCATGCTGTTTGGAATTTTTGATTACCTTGTTATCCAACTTCACCACATTGCCTGAAAAGGGATGCTCTACGGCCAGGGTATGGTCTTTTGTTACTTTGAAGTATCAGTGATAAATTGCCATAATTAAATATGCTTGTAAAGTATTCATTATTTATACAGGTTTTGTTTTTTTACAACCTGCTATTTTTATTTTTCTCGACCCTTGAGGATGATTTCCTCCTCAGGTTGTCCCTTGAGCCATTCATCGAAAGGCTTAAATTGTGGGATCTTTACTTCCACCTTTTCAAGGTCTGGTGCGATGGGATAGGTGCCGAGGGTGCGTATGGCTTCCACAGCGGTATGGATATTCACTGGTGGCGTATCCGCGTGAACATTACCGATGAAGGTACTAAATCTTCCATCGCGCCCCATCACATCTACCCATTCACGCGCTTTGGCGATAATTTGTTGTGGTGTGCTGTCGCGAATAAAACGCCCATTGAAGGAAGCAACAATTGGGATTTTCTTTCCTCCTTTACCGTGAGTGAGGGCGTATTCCTGCAACCAGTGAGGGTCGAGGTCCTGGGTGCGACCCATTGCTACTGTTACAGAGTTGAGAATTAATGTCTTAGAAACCACATCCAGGCAACGGAAGAGTATTTCCTTATCAAATTTTGCCGGGTCATCCTCGCAGTAATCCAGTCCGGCTTGTCCCGCCGAGGCATTCATCTTTAATTGCTTCTTAGCCTTTTCCTTAAGGCGTTTGATAGATGGAATCACCCATTCATCGAACATTTCTGGTGTCAGGTTCGGGAAACAACTCCAAGCATCAGCCCCAAACGCACTTTTAACCCCGGCTGCTCTCTGGGCTTTTAGGTATGGCAAAATAGCTTGATCTTCAGCCCATTCGAATAACTCCTGGGCAAACACTTTATCAGTTCGGATGGCTCGTATGACATTAGGATATCCCATTGCCTGGCATAACAGACTAAAAGGTGAGCAGAAAAAGCCAGCTGCGAGAGGTCCAAAACATTTTTGGGTAACCAGTTTGGCTATTTGCACACCAATAGGAATGCGCCCTTTGGTTGGATCCAGTGGCCCGATTTTGTCCAAATCCGACCTGTTTTTTATCAGGGGTTCCCTGACATCCACCGTAGGCATGGCATGGTCGCTATAGATAAATTTTGCTCCCAACGCCTCGACCTCAAAGTTGTATGCATCTGCTACCACTGTATAGGTGTCAAACCGATACCAGCGATCAATGGCAATCTGAGTATTTACCAATAATTCGGCATCCCAATAATATTTTCGAAGGGGAATACCAGCGATGCGGGCAGCATGGTCATGAATTTGTGGTCCCATGAAGGGGATGCGGTCTGCCCGTGAGCCCAATAATGCCGCTACGAATCGTGAATTTCCCGAAAGCCTGCCAAAACGTATACCATTGCCGTATAGTAATCCGTGAATCAGTTGGAGAGTATCGTTAGCCATTTTTTCCTCCAGTTAATTTCATCATAATCTGCAGGGCATGTATGGCATCATGCCCCCACGCATCAGCTCCCATCTCATCAGCAAATTGCTGGGTGGTTGAGACACCACCCACAATTACCTTGGTGTGTTGCCGTAAGCCTTGTTTCTGTAATTCAGCAATTATGTCTTTCATCTGCAGCATAGTGGTGGTCATATAGGCGCCAATCCCCACAATATCAGGCTGGTGTATTTTCACAGCTTCCACCCATTTGGGTATGGATACATTCACCCCCAAGTCAATCACATCAAAACCCGCAGCGGAGGTCATGGCAATCACCAGGCTCTTTCCCAATTCATGCATGTCGCCTTCCACTACGCCAATGACCAATTTTTTATTGAGTCTACCTACTTTTTCCCTTTTCAATTGTGGGTCTAAAATACGCAAAGCTGCTTTAAATGCCTCTGCTGCCATAATAACATCGGGCAGAAAGTATTCATTCTTTTGCCATTTTTCTCCTGCGATGTTGATACCCTCGACCACACCCTTTTGAAGGATATCTAGGGAGGGTAATTTGGCTCCCAAGGCATCTTTTACCAGTTGAGTTGCTTTAGTCTCGTCTCCTTCCAAAACCGCTTTACTAATCTCTTGATATAGTTCATGCATACTTGCCTCCTGTGTGTAAAGAATTAATATCTCAAAATTGAATACCTCTGGCAAAGAAGAGAGGAAAATCTGGATAAATAGTTAATTCAAGATACTCAATATTATCTGCCAAGGCCAGTGCCCGATGGCGCATTTCTGTGGAAACCAGCATCATGCGTGCTCCAGCACCGGCTGCATTACCGACTGCATGAACTTTCTCTATGCTGATGTCTGGTAATAATCCAATCTGGATGGCTTGTTCAGGGTTCATGTATGATCCAAAAGCACCCGCTACGATCACTTCTTCTATTTGTTTAACATTAATCTTCAGATAATCCAATAAAATTTCAATTCCAGCACGGATTGCTCCCTTTGCCAACAATACCTGATCGATATCATGTTGAGTTAATGTAATTCTGGGCTGAGAATCACCTGCGGGCATTAACTCATAAAATGGTTTACCCTCCGGATCAAATTTAATTGCTGGATGATTTTTATCCAGACGACCGCGTGAGTTGAGCAACCCAACCCGGTGCAGTTCAGCAATGGCATCCAAAATTCCGGAACCACAAATGCCTATGGCTGTGGATTGTCCAATCACCTGGCAGGTCGGTTTGCCATTCTCGTCGATGCTGACGTGCTCAATAGCGCCTGGGGCAGCGCGCATGCCATAACGAATATGGGCACCTTCAAATGCAGGTCCTGAGGCGGTAGAAACACTGACAATGCGTTGGTTGTGCTGCAGGGCAATCTCAGTATTGGTGCCGATATCAATGCCCAACCTTTTATGTTGGTTACCATCGAACCCTGCTGCTAGAAGAAATGCAAGATGGTCGGAACCTACAAAGCCAGCGATGGGTGGTGGGCAGTAGACTCGCGCGTTGGGCATAACCTGTAGCCCAAGATCTGCAGCTCGTGGGTATAGAGATGAATTTGTTGCCGGGATAAAGGGAGAAACTGCTAAAGGTTGTGAAGGTAACCCCAAAAAGAAGTGGTGCATGGCAGTGTTGCCTACCAAGCACACATCAGCGATTTCCTGTATATTCCTGTGCAAGGATTGGCACATCGATTGGGCAGCTTCGTTGATTGAGTGAATGACTAATTTTTGTAGTTCTTTAGCGTGATCAGGATTTTTTAGTATAACACTCAGACGGGACATAATATCTTCACCGTAAACGATTTGTGGATTAATCTCACCTCGTGCTGCAAGAGTGGTTCCATCCTCTAGATTCATTAGATAACAGGCTAGTTTTGTGGAACCTACATCCACTGCCAGGCCTAAAGGATGAAAATCTCCCGGCGGGAAGGTGTAGAGCCATTCTCTTTGATTATGGATGAGGTTTACCCGCCATTTTGAGCGGCGAAGTTGTTCACCAAAATGTTGTATAAAACCGAGTCCAGACTGTATTTCATGTAATCCAAATTGCCTTGTAGTGTCTGACAGACGTTTTAGGTCGGATCTCAGGTCAGAAAAGCTAGGCGGGGTTAGTTCAACTGCCTGCACCTGAACCGCTGGACGTGGTTGGAATTCAGCGTATTTCCCCTCAATCTGGAAAATTTGCTTTTCCAAAAGGGAGTCGGGTGGAAGATAGATCTGTGCTGTACGATTTACCAGTGTGCGGCATGCAAGGCGGTAACCTCCCTTAATCTGTGATTCACCAAGGAGTATTTTTTCGTCGGATTTAATTTGATTCCCCTTCCCCGAAATGAACCTAACGCGACATTTGCCACAGGTACCCTTGCCACCACATTCAGAACGGAGGTGAATGCCCACCTGTCGCGCAGCATCTAATAGTGTCAGTGGTGCTTCACAAATTAAATGAATTCCCAGCGGTTCAAACTCAATAATAAAACTCATCAGTCACCTTGTTTTACTACAATGCTGCCTTGCGGTACGTTCAGATCACGCCCAATTACTGCGCATTTCACCTGTAGCAGGAAAAATAGCCGCGGACCGAACTCACTAAGCATTTCATAATTCCCCTGTCCTTTTGAGATGATCAGTTTTGCCTCATTGAATAATTTCTTAAACTCAGGAGAACCCAGGTCAGGGTCTCCGCCAGGAATGCGCGTACCACTTTCTATTATGGTAGAGACTTGGTCAAGGCCAGCCTGAATGGCATCCTGGTGGGTGGCATCATTAATGATTGGTCCTGAGCGAACTACGTAAAATGTAGGTTTCCCTAGATTCTCAATCAATAGTTTATCAAAAACAGTCTCGCCTGCATTATCCGCAAGATAAAGAATCCAGGGGGCTGAGGTGAGTATTTGTTGAAGTGATTGAATGTCGGCTATGGCAAAAGGTTGTTTCAGCACTTGTTGGATTGACTTACGCAGGTCAAACTTGTTGGCTGCACCAAAATCGATGATATTGCCTGCAATACTCAACCGTAATGCAGTTTCAAATGGATTGGATGATTTTCTGATAATATTTTCCAACCAGGGGAGCATCTTCAAGGCTTCCTGTGTGCTCTGGACCTTGAGTTTTTCGTAAGGGTCATTATTTTTTAATTCATTTCGAATCATGGAGTGAATTTGCTCAGAGATTTCGGGTGGGCGCGTTCCTAGTTTCATATGCTTGAGCGTATCCATAACTTTATGGAGAATTTTTTCTTGCTGGGATTCATTTACACCTGTGAACCGGGCAGCATCTAAGGCTTGGCGTAGAATACAGGGGTAGCAATCTAAATATGTTTTCAAATATGAAGCTCCAATGCGTTTTGATTAAAAATCTTAGTAATTATATTGGTATGAGAAGTATAGGTCAATTTTAAAAAATCAATCCGCATTAAATACGGATTGATGGATTTTGGAACTGAATTAATCCAGATTAACTAAGTAAATAGCCTCCATCGACAATAATCGTCTCGCCGGTAATATATTTAGATGCTTCGCTAGCCAGGAAAAGAACCACGGTAGCGATATCGTCAGGTTCTCCCTGCCTACCAAGCGGGATACGGGCAGTAAAAGCTTTGGTGAGTTCTTCGATTTGCTCTGGTTTTAAACTTCCCATCATTGCTGCTGAGCCTTTTTGTGCACCCGGTGTGATAATCCCGCCGGGTGCAATGGCGTTCACATTTATCTGGTAACGTCCTAATTCCAGCGCCATTGATTTAGTGAGCATCACCATGCCTCCTTTGGAAGCATCATAATGTGCGAGGTTGCCAGTTGGATGAAAAGCATCAATAGAAGCAATATTGATGATTTTGCCACCTTTTCCCTGCTCGATCATCACCTGTGCTGCTTTCTGCGCAAAGAAAAAAGCACCTTTAAGGTTGATATCTAACACCTTGTCCCACTGCTCTTCAATTAACATGGTCATGGGAGCAAAGGGAAAGATCCCCGCGTTGTTCACCAGAATATCCAGACTGCCATACGTTTTTGTGGCAAAATCCACGGCTGTCTGTATCTCTTCAACCCGACTGACATCTGTTTGAATAAATGTGACACTGCGATTTTTGGATGTCAATTCCTCGATTGCTGATCTGCTCGTATCCACATCAATATCGGCAATTACCACAGAAGCACCCGCTTCTGACAGGCGATCCACAATACCTTTTCCAATTCCCATGGCGCCACCACTCACCAATGCAGTTTTACCCTGTAATTTGAACAGTTCATTAAGCATTAAAGGAGTCATGTTATCCTCCAATAGAATATTATATTAATTATTATAATATAAATGATAATAAATGTCAATATATATTATCATGATTAATTAAATACTCTCGGTCTAACCCGAGAGTATATATATAGAAAGCAAGTAAAGTGAAGTCTTATATTTTTATTTCAGCCACTGATTTAACGATTTGGTTGGGTTGGAAAGGATACGCTGGTAGATCTTTTAATGAAGTTACACCGCTTAATACCAGGATGGTTTCCATTCCGGTTTGAATTCCTGTAACAATGTCTGTATCCATGCGGTCACCAATCAAAGTGGTGCTTTCTGAGTGTACTCCTAGGTAGTTCAGTGCAGAGCGAATCATAAAGGGATTGGGTTTACCACAATAGAAAGGGCTTTTACCGCTGGCTTTTTCGATCAGCGCTGCCATGGCTCCGGTTGCAGGCACGATCCCGCTATCAGTTGGTCCGGTGGGGTCTGGGTTGGTAGCCAGAAAGCGTGCTCCATTATGAATTAACCGTATTGCTTTGGTAATTTGATGGAAGTCATAATTAAATGTCTCGCCCAAAACGACAAAATCCACGTTGTCCGAAGCCATAATGTAACCCACATCATGGATCGCCACATTCAACCCACTTTCACCAATAACAAAGGCACTGCCGTTTTTTTTCTGGGATTTCATAAAATTGGCAGTTGCCATGGCAGAAGTATAGATTTGATTTTTGTTGATATCTAACCCTGCCATTTGCAGACGGTGAGCAAGGTCTACTGGTGTATAGATGGAATTGTTGGTCAGTACCAAAAATTTAATCTGTTTGGCTTTCAATTTCTTAATAAATTCGTCTGCACCGGGTATCATCTTCTTTCCAGTGACAAGTACACCATCCATATCGATTATGTAACTTTTTTTTTCCATATGTTTCCCACAGTTTTCAAATTAAATTGATTGTATCATTCAACACAAAATCCTCCCAAAGGTTACATGAGAGGATTCTGTGGTTGATTTTTAGGAAATCTCTTATGCAACCAAACTGCGAACCGTCTCCAATTGACCTGCACTGCCCAGGTAGTTGTTTTTCTCGGCAATGAATTGGGCATAGGCTTCAATAAATGCTTTGCCGGGTTTGCGCAGATCAAAATTCTCGGGGTGATCACGAAAATGCTCGCGGTGCACACGCGTCCATACCAAGCGACCATCAGTATCAATGTTAATCTTGGTCACACCCAGCTCAGCTGCGCGCTTGAATTGAGTGGCATCTACACCTCTGGCTCCCTTGATATTTCCACCAGCTGCATTGATGCGCTCCACTTCCTCTTGAGGGACTGAACTGCTTCCGTGCATGACTAGGGGAAAATTGGGCAGCCTTTTTTGAATTTCGCTCAGCACATCAAAACGCAATACCTGTTCACCCGAAAACTTGAACGCCCCATGGCTGGTGCCAATTGCCACTGCCAGTGAATCACAGCCGGTACGTTCGACAAATTCTTTAGCCTGATCAGGATCGGTTAATTTTGCATCAGACTCACTGACTTTGACGTGTTCTTCCACACCACCTAATTGACCTAATTCCGCTTCAACAACAATACCCCTGGCATGAGCCGCGTCCACTACACGTTTCGTTATCTCGATATTTTTTTCAAACTCCTCGTGACTGGCATCAATCATTACCGATGAGTAAAAACCACTTTCAATGCAGTCATAGCAGGTGACTTCATCTCCATGATCGAGATGAACGGCGAATATGGCCTGAGGGAATACCTGATCTGCACTGCGGATCATACCTTCCAACATAATCTTATTAGTATAGTCACGCGCGCCCTTGCTAATCTGAATGATAAAGGGCGCTTGGCTGTCTAAATTGCCTTTAAATAACCCCATGCACTGTTCCAGATTATTAATGTTATATGCACCAATAGCATACTTGCCATAGGCAGCTTCGAATAACTTCTTTGTGGTAACGATCATTTGGCTCTCCTAACGAATGAATTATTCCCAATAAATAAATGCGACAATTATATATCAGAAATCAACCGATGCGCGGTTCAGATGGTTTTTGCCATCGCTTACCTCTTATAGTAATAAGTTCAAACTCCAGGTATCTAAGAATTGAATGAATGGTCAAAATCAATAATAGTATTTTTCACAGCATTGTTATTGCATTTTTATAGCTACAGCACGAATATTTCAAACGAACCGGATTTATCTAAGTAATACTCACAGTTAGTAACTGACCCAGAAATTTTCAAACTCTGCCCCAAGTGAGTTTAGGAAAAATGGGGTTAAATTAAATACTTTAACTAACGCTTTCATGAAATCTTTTACCAATACTTAGTCTTACAACTTCATCACAGTTATGAGCCCGGATGCCAATCAAGTAGAGGTGGTTGTTTCCATGCTGTTTTCCCCGTATCACAGATAAAGTGTACTAATGGGAAATGTAGGTGGAAAAAAAATGAATCAGCTATGTATGACTTTTTAGCTGGATTAGGTGTGGATTCATGGTTAGGGATAAAACCGGAATATTTTGGTATTGGAGAATAATTGATTGGGTTTTACGACCTATTAAGGAGTTTATTTGGAAACAGTGTTGGTGGGGTGTAAACAGTTGATTTTTATATTACTGCAGATGTAGATGGACTCACCCTAGGTGGATTTGCGTCGGCTGGCATTAATGATCGATCAGCGTTTGATTGAAGGATATAAATATGTGTGGAGAATGATTCTTTCTAGTGATTATTTTTTATGCTCGCGCTCTTCAATATCTCGTTTTGAAAGCATCATACCCTGAGAAATCATTGTAAAGAAGAAAATACCAAAAAGCAGAAAAATGACTCCAAGTACAATGGCGCTATAAAGGGTCATGGTCCCGAAAATAGGTAAGTGAATTTCTTTATTCCCCATGAAATAAATAATCGTATTTGCCCCGATGGCGATCACGCGTGCTTCGGTTGGGCCGAGTTTGCCGTAAGAGATCCTGAACACACCCTGGACGATGGTATTGATGTAGGCCAGATTAGTCATACACAGGTAGCCAATTAATGCGAGGGATACTAGTTGATAATCTACATAGGGGGAAAGACCCAAGCCAAGGAAGATAATGACTTCACTAATGGTATCAATCGTGTGGTCAATAAAAAAACCATAATGAGGCCGCTCGATTTTACGGTGACGTGCCAAGGTGCCATCCAGGCTATCGCCAAACCAGTTTAGCACAAATCCCAGACTCGCCAGCCACAGGTAATTCCTACTGATATTGGTCAACCAATAACTGAGGCCAATCAGGATAGATGCAGCAAAACCGAATGCAGTAAGCAGGTCTGGGGTAACCCAAGCCGGCATATGGATAGCCAACCATGCAAGGGCGGGTCGCTCCAGGGGTGCAAAGAAGATTTCGTTAACGCGTTGGTGTTTCGATTGATCTTTCTTTTCTTTTTTTATTGGCATAATTCACCGCCTTCTCTATGATTATATGTCAGGGGGCAATTTCCAGTGCCCAAGGCCACACCGGATAAAACATAGACCATTGTTCAGGGCGAGCGCGGATAAATTTTTCCGCTTCCCGCAAGGCTTTTTCTGCGTTGATTTCAATTTCGGTTTTTATATCATCATGCGGGACTAATTCGATGGGGTCTGAACAGTCCACAACATATTCCCCTGGTTGAATCCCAATACATGCTACCACTACAATGGTCGAATTAGTCATGATTCCCAGGCGCACATAAGTTACAGGAACAGGAGCTGGAAAACCAAAAAAAATAGGAGCATAATTAGAGAACGGTAATGGGCGGTCCATACCGGTTAAGATAGCACCGCCACGTCGCAACCTTTCTTTCCCCTTACGAAGGCTTTCGGTTGACATGGGCACAATATCTATGCCGTATTGTTTTCGCATGCGGTTTTGCCAGCGATAACCTCCGGAAGGTTGGGGGTAGGAGAGAACCATGATGTTGTAACCATGCAGGGCAAAGGCACGTCCAGCTAGGTCGAAATTGCTTAAATGTGGTGCGATAAACACGGTGCCCCGATTCGCTTTTAAGCTCTCATCTAGGGTCTTGCGTAATTTGTCGCTAAATTTCACCATGCGTGCGATTTTTTTTGGCTGATTCAGGTTGTGATATAGGTCGTACAGGCAAACAGCTGTGTGTCGGAAGGTTTCCAAGGTGATGTGGTCCAATTGCTCAGTGCTTAGGTGTTGTCCGCTAACCACCCATTGATTGGCACGCACAGATCGCACGATTTTTGAATTCTTGCGGCTGGCAATGATGTGCGCAGCCAGTGATGCCAAAGGATATCCAATGGATGGAGGGATAAGGCGTCCAAGCATGAGGGCGCTACCTACACCGAGGGGGCTATTCAGCAAAGATTGTAATGACATGAATTAGAGACCGCATAATTATTATATGCGATGGATGAAGGATTAGGATGTGTAAATTATCTTAATCTTGTATGCTTTATTCAAGAATAGTGGGTGACTAGATAGTTTGTGACATTTGCTGAAAACAAAAACATTATTTTTCAGGTTGGTTGAATATCTCTATGTTAAATACATACCTATCACCCCGATAATAAGATTCAGTATATTCGAAAGGCTGTTCGTTTTGATCATAATTCGTATTAATCATCAGAAGAACCGGTGAACCCACTTTGATGTTTAATAAATCGGCTTCCGATTTTTGGCAGGAAATTGCTTCTAGTGAGCGCGTGGAACGGGTAGGAACAGTATTATATTTGTTAGGGAGTATCTCATAGAGAGAAGAATGTTCCAAATCTTCGTTCAACAGTCCAATAAAACGGTTGTAAGGCAAGTAACAGGTGTCGATAGCCATCACCTCGTTATTCGCCTTACGCAATCTTTTTAGCAGTATGGCTGATTCATTTTCTTTCAACAACAAACGACGGCTGATATGCGGTGGGGCGGGGATGGCTTCAAGTTGCAGGACCTTTGAACTCGGTTTTAATCCGCGCTCGCGCATTTCTTGTGAAAAACCCGTCAATTTAAAAACCGGTTTATCAATGAAAATAAATTGAGTGACAAACGTACCGCGACCTTGTGTGCGTACAAGCTTTCCCTGAGTTACTAGCTCACCAATTGCCTGACGTACAGTTGTGCGGCTAATATTAAAAAGCTCACTCAATTCACTCTCAGAAGGGATTTGTTTTCCCGGTTGCCATTGACCAGAATTAATCTGGTCTTCAATATAAGATTTTAATTGGTAGTAAAGAGGAATGGGGCTGTTATTATCTAAAATTGGCATTAATCATACCTGTAGTAATGTTATTACCTGTATTATTTTATTATATCGAATAATTCTTAAAAAGAGTTGAATTTTCGTTAAAATCTTGTATAATAAAACTTGTCATGATGTTATGACAATGTGAATGCAGATAATCACTTGAACATTTTCTTGAACTTAACAATTTTTATGTATATAATGAGTGTGATTGTGTAGGTAGAGTATTTTTTGTATAAAGGATTTATCTGGTGTTCGTCATAAATCATTGGTTTAGTCTACTAATTCTTCTTTGTATTCTCCCAATTTTTAATGGGATAATTTTAGTTTCTGGCTTACAAACCACAAGACGCATTTTATCTCTCGATAAGATGCGTTTTTTATTTCAAGTGAAAGGAGAAAATCACACAATACATAATCTAAGTACCCCCGCATATTCAATTTATCTCAAAACAGAGGAGTAGGCATGATTTATATCGTTACAGCATGTGGTGCAGGTCAAGGAAGCAGTATGGTGTTGCGCATGTGGACGGAAGATGTAATTAAGGAGATGGGTATTGAAGCTAGGGTGGAGGCATCTGATGCTTCGGCTGCAAAAAGTGCAAAGTGCGACTTAGTACTTACCTCACGGGCCTTGGTAGATGTGGTCACCAACCCAGATCGACACGAAACTCGCTGGGTTACCAACTACCTCGATAAGGTTTCTATCCGCAAGCAGTTGGAAGAATTTTGTGACGAGCATGGGATTACTTATAAGAAGAAAGAGTAATTTAAGCAAAAAAATTGGGAAGGAAGGAGGTGGTCATACGAAGATAATAGAAGGTGGTAAGTAGGGTTAGTTTGTTCGGTTGTTTTGTTGTTCAATAAAATTAAAAAGGAGTGTGAAAAATGCCACAAGGTTTGTTTTTTGATATTGTATTGTGGATTGCTAACAACCTAATTAAAGACCCCGCGATTATCATCGGTATTGTTGCACTAATCGGTTTGCTGGTGCAGAAGAAAGGCTTTAGTGACGTGGTCTTAGGTACCTTGAAGACCATCGTTGGCTACCTGATTCTGCAAAATGGTGCGGGTCTGTTGGTAAATGCAATTCTGGGTTTGCAACCCATTATGCAAGCTGCATTTGGTGTGCAGGCAGCCACTTTGGGTGCCACGGCAGAGTTACAGACATTTATCACTAACTGGGGTGGTTATGCAGCTCTCATCATGACCATCGGTTTCTTGGTGAACTTGGTACTTGCCCGCATTACCCCATTTAAGTTTGTGTACCTCACCGGTCACCTAATGTGGTGGATTGCCCTGCTGTTTTGTGCCATCTTTGTGGAAGCAGGTGGTCCTAATGTGTCTCTTCCATTGGTTCTAGTGGTTAGCGGTATTCTCTGCGGTATCTACTGGACATTGCAACCCGCCTATGTGCAGCCATTCATGAAGAAGATCATGGGACATGGTGAAATCGCCTTAGGTCATACTTCATCCCTGAATGACTGGTTGGGTGGCCTGCTGGGAGGTTTCTTTGGTAAACCAGAAGATAGCACCGAAAAGCTCAAACTGCCGAAATGGATGGGCTTTTTCCGCGATGTCACAGCAAGCGTAGCCTTCATGATTTGTTTGTTGCTGGTCATACTTGCCGTAATCGCTCTCATCTTGGGTAAAGCAGGAACAACCACATGGCAGGGAAGTGCTGACTATATCTTCAATGCCTTCAAACAGGGTCTCAATTTCTCAATGGGCATCACCGTGTTGTTGTTCGGTGTGCGCATGGTTATCGCTGAAATTGTCCCTGCTTTCCGCGGTTTTGCCATGAAAATCGTACCAGATGCCAAACCTGCACTGGACTGCCCAGTCGTCTTTGACTATGCCCCCACCGCTGTAATCGTTGGTTTCATCTCAGCCACTATCGCCTTCTTCGTCCTGATGGTCCTGTTTGGTCCGATCCTCAAGTGGGCTGTGATTGTGCCACCCTTTGTCATGCTTTTCTTCCCAGGTGGAGCAGGTGGTGTATTCGGCAATGCCACAGGTGGCACCAAAGGAGCCATCTGGGGTGGTGTAATTTGTGGTGTATTACTGGCAGTGGGTCAGGCAATCGTCACCCCATTGCTAAGCACCACAGCGCCTGAGCTTGCCATGATTGCTGATCCAGACTGGTACGTGCTGGTATTGGTATTCAAACCACTGTTCAGCCTATTTGTCTAGTGAACAGGGTTTGATTCAAGAATGAAAATCAGGTGACATTCGATACATATTAAATCACTTGATTCATTACGCATGAAGTAAAGAGAATGGCAGTAGATTAGGATACTTCCCGCTGCCATTCTCTTATTAAGGTTTCATTTTAAATTATGACAATACATTTTTACGGAGGAAAGCATGTTAACTGCTGGTAATGCATATTTTGAAAAAGCTATTGCGACTATATTAAAGGTTCAGGAAACGCAGGCAGAAGCATTGGATACAGCCTGCGAATGGATTAAGGATTTACTAGAGAAAGACGGCGTGCTGCATGTGTTTGGCTCCGGTCATAGCCATGCCATCAGCGAGGATGTGTTTTGGCGTGCTGGCGGACTGGCGCCGGTGAATGCTATTTTGGATGTGAACCTAACCATGCATGGTGGTGGTAGACCCACCCGCGGGACCAGCTTGGAACGCCTGGAAGGGTATGCGAAAATCGTCTTAGATAATTACGATTTACGCAAGGGCGAAGTAATTATTGTGATCTCCAATTCAGGGATTAATGCTTTACCCATTGAGGTAGCCCAGCTGTGCAAAGAGATGGGCTTAAAAGTAATTGCGCTTACCAACTTGGAACAATCTAGGGCAGCCAAATCGCGCCACTCCAGTGGGAAGAAATTATATGAGCTGGCAGACCTAGTGATCGATACCTGTGTAGAGCCGGGTGATGCCTGTATAGAGATCGCCCCGAACCTTCCCAAAGCCGCCCCGCTCTCTACTGTGGTCAGCTGTGCCATATTGCAGAGCATGGTGGCTGAAGTATCGACCCGCATGTATGCCGATGGTGTGGAGCCCCCATTATGGCTGAGCGCTAATGTGCCTGGTGGAGATGAGCGATTGCCTATCTTGCGTGAGAAGAACGGTGGAAAGCGCCTGCGCACCTTTTAGGAATTGAGATGACCCTTCTGAAACCCGAACAGATCAAGATTAATTACCCGGCAGTTGATTGGGAAGATGCAGTACGAACTGCCGGGGAAATTTTGGTGCAAAATAAATTCGCTGAGGAGCGATACATCCAGGGAATGATCAATCTGGCTAAGGAGTTGGGTCCTTATATTGTGATTGCACCCGGCATTGCCATCCCGCATGCCCGACCGGAAGAAGGTGCGATAGAGGTGGGATTTGCAGCGGTGACCCTGGAAACACCAATCAATTTTGGAAATGAGGATAATGACCCGGTATTTCTGGTGCTGGCATTTTGTAGCCCGGGTGCCAATGCCCATGTGGAACTGTTAACTAAAATTGCGCGTATCCTGGCTGAAGAAGGATTCATGGATAAGGTGAAATCGGCTGCTTCAGCCGATGAGCTAGCTGATGCCTTCAATCTATATGAGAAACAAGTATTGGGTTAGAGGGGAGAAATAAAGAAATTATAGAGATAAAACTGAGGCCGAGTTGTAAATTAATTCACTTTATCAGACCAAGTGCTTTACATTGAACTTGCCTAAGCGCACTGACTTTTTCGACATTCACTGCTCCCTCAGCGGTAGGTGGTGTGCGCACACCCCGTCCACAATGAAGGTTAGTGATGCCAGTTGCCTGGATTAAATCAGCGGCATTCTCGGCACTCACACTACCTGCCAAAAAGATTTCCATGCGCCCCTGAATGAATTCTGCAATACGGTGAATGTTTTCTACTGCATCAAGTGCACTACCACCAAAGGCACTGCCTGCGGTGCTCAATCCACCAGTATGGATGGATGAGATACCCATATTAATCATTTCATCCAATGATTGAAACGGATCCCGAGTCAATTCCCATGCCAGATGCATATGTAAGCGTGCATTACCAACTACCTTAAGTAGATAGTCCAAACTGGTTGTATCTAATCTATTATCTGGAGTAAGAAAGCCAGCCATGAAATCGTTTATACCCAGGTCTTTCGCCAAGCGGATGTCGTTGCAGGCTGCCTGAATATCACCTTGGCTGGCCTGAAAGGAACGGGCATGAGGACGGATCATCATCACGATGGGGATGGACACTTTTTCATGGATGAGTTGGACCATACCCAGTGAGGGGGTAATGCCGCTGCATGGATAATGTGCTTTTAAATCCAATTGGGTGGCACCACCTGCTTCCGCTGCTTGAGCATCTTCCAACGTTTCTACAATAATTTCTAATGCATTCATTTTTTATTCCTCATCTAATATAATTTTTTTCAATGCCCACGCCAGACCACCTTCGTTGTTGTTGGGAGCGATGAGGCTGGCTGCCTGCTTGACGATCTCGGGTGCGTTTCCCATCGCCACAGAAATTCCCGCAATGGGGAACATCTCCAAGTCGTTGTGGTAATCACCAATTACGGCAATATTGCTTAAAGGGATGTTCAAGTAATTGGCTAGTACGGTTAGCGCATGACCCTTGTTCACCTCCTGACTGACCATATCCATGGAGGTGTTGGCGGTAAAGGTTAGTTGCACAGGCCGCTGATTAGTTTCAAAAATTTTTTTAATTTCCTCCAATTGATTATGCTCACCGAAAACCAAGGCTTTCATAGGCGGTTCGGGAATGGCTGCCAGAAGGTCTGGAACAACTTTCCAGGCATATTTGTGAAGTCGCTTAATATCCCGATATTCCACTGGTTCCATCTCACACAGCATCCACTCTGCGTGATCGACGAACATCATTAAATGGCGCTCGCGAGCCATACGGATTAATTGATTAACATCTTCCAGTGGCAACGTGTGTTGTTCAATGATTTCACCTGTCGAGAGATCTGCAACATAGGCACCGCCTGAACCGATAAATGGACCCCATAAATCAAGTTCATCAAAAATCCAACGCAAGGTGGGTTTGTTTCGCCCTGTGACCAGCACTACCATGACCCCACGGGCTTTCACCGCTTGGATAGCTTCTGCTGCTCCGGGTGCGATAAATTTATTATCGTCCAGTAGTGTGCCATCCACGTCGATGGCAATCAATTGAATCTTATTTTTCATCTCTTGCCTATTTTTTTGAATATGCGACTTTCCCCTCCACCATGGTTAATTCGATGGAGTAGTCTTCATTCAGAATCACTATGTCGGCGATAGCACCGGGGACTATTTCTCCTCTCTTCACTCCCAACATTTTAGCAGGTACTGCAGTGCACATAGTGAGTGCGTCCATGAAGGGGATAGATACCTCTTCCACCATGAATTTCAGGATTTGGTTCATTAACTTATATCCACCTGCCGGACGGCTATCCAGCAACATGCTGTAATCCCCATCAGTTTTGATATCAAAATTATTCCAGTGGATTTGGCTACCTGCTGGCATCCCTGCGATGGGCACCGCATCGCTGATTAAGCAGACCTTATCAATCCCCTTGATTTTAATGAGGAGCTGCATTACTGGCGGTTGTACGTTATAACCATCACCGATTAATTCACAAAGCACAGAGGATGAATTTAATACAGCACCCACTACACCGGGGTTGCGATGGTGCATGGGCTGCATGCCATTGTACATATGTGTACAATGATTGGCACCCAATATAATGGCTTTGCGGGTGAGGTCATAATCCGCATTGCTGTGACCGATAGAAGGGATAATGTCCATTTCCTTAAGAAAGGGAATTACCTCAAGCGCTTCTCCCAATTCAGGAGCAAAGGTGATCATGCGCACTGCACCTTTTGCTTCTTGTTGGAAGAGTTGTATATCCTCCAGGGTGAGAGGGTAGCAAAATTCTTCAGAACCCATGGAGGAACGGTTAGAGGCAATCCAGGGTCCTTCCATGTGAATGCCGAGGATTTTTGCGCCATCGGAAGATGATTGGATGCATTCCGCAATTTCTGCAACGGCTTGCAGCAAGTTCTCATGCGATATCAGGAAATGTGTAGAGGCAAGAAATGAGGTGACACCAAATTTTGGTAGAAATTGTGCTGCTTGCGTAACTCCCTGACCGGTCATATCGTAGCCGCCTGCTCCATGAA
>Ga0067045_1029108_pt1 | contig 23725 bp, 22 predicted proteins | sample TerdegcTABiofilm_FD_59184 | JGI IMG/M metagenome (GOLD analysis project Ga0067045, IMG submission 59184) | Combined Assembly of (Gp0054472, Gp0054536) Wastewater bioreactor microbial communities from Singapore -Terephthalate degrading...
CCCAGCCGGAGCAAGCGCTTCTCTACCGCCTGAACGGTGATGCCAACCCGCTCCACATCTACCCATGGGCCGCAAAAGCCGCAGGCTTTGAGCGGCCCATCCTGCATGGAATGTGCACCGCCGGCGTGGTCATGCACGGCGTGCTGCAAGCGCTTGCGGGCTATGCATCCAATAGGTTCAGAAGCTTTTCGCTGCGAATGTCCGCCCCCCTCCTGCCGGGCGAATCCATGGGTGTTCAGTGCTGGCAGACCGGTGCTTTCCGCGCGGTCGCCACCGGGCGCGGCATCGCTGTGATCGAAGGCGGTTTCGCCGAGATCACATGAGAAGAATCCCAACGTCGAAGAAAGAGGAGAGCTACATGTTCAAGTCAAACGCTGTTTTCAAGAGGCTGTCAGCAGCGGTGCTGTTCAGCGCCGTGTTGCCGATCGCTCATGGCCAGGGCCGTTATCCGGACAAGCCAGTGCGCGTCGTGGTGCCCTTTCCTGCAGGAAGCGCGTCGGACAACATTGGCCGCCTGGCGATGCAGGAGGTCGGGAGCATCATGGGCGGCAATTTCTTTGTTGAAAACAAGGCAGGCGCCTCGGGCTTTATCGGCATGGAGTTCGCGACAAAGGCGCCCGCCGACGGATACACATTGGTCGTGGGCTCGAGCTCCACGCACTCCATCAACCCGTGGCTCTTCAAGAAGGTCCCCTACGATCCGGTCGGTGGGACCACCAATATCGCTTGCCTGGCGACCTTGCCACAAGTGATCGTGGTGGCAGCCGACTCCGCGTTCAAGGACCTGAGAGAGCTCGTGGACTACGGCAGAGCAAATCCAGGCAAGTTGTCATACGCGTTTGGCACGTCCAGCTCCCAAGTGGCAAGTGCAGCGTTCACTGGCATTGGCGGATTCAAGGCGGAAGCCATTCCCTATAAAGGACCGGCCGATGGCTTGCTCGGCTTGATGCGGGGCGAGACTCAGTTCATGGTCGTCGACCTGACCTCTTCCATGGGACAGATTCGTGGCAAAAAGTTGCGGGCATTGGCCATTGCCAGCGAGGCCGGGTCGGCTCTTCTGCCCGGAGTTCCCTCGTTCAGGGCGGCGGGGTTCCCTGGCTACAACCTGGTCACTTGGGTAGGACTTTCTGCGCCGGCAGGGGTGTCGCGAGAGACCAGCTCCAACATTGCCAAAGCGGTGGAAACGGCCATGCAAAAAGAGTCCGTCAGGCAGCGCTACTCGGATTGGGGAATCGAGTCCTGCGCTGGGAGCCAGGCATCATTTGAAAAATTCGTCATCGAGCAACAAGGCATCTGGCGTGCCAAGATTCAGGAAGTCGGCATCGAGCCCCAGTAGATCCCTTTCGGCTCCCGGCAAAAAGTGGGGGACTGGGTGCAAGCGCCTTTCCCTAGGGAGTTTCGCCTGTGAACGTGAGGCCCAGAGGGTCGAAAAATCCCTCGGCGGCCTTCCTCACATTCCATGGGGAAGATACATCGACCGCGGCGCAGGGCCATCAGCCTTCGAGCGCCCGCCGGACCACCGGGTCGCTCGGGGCCGGCCGTTTCGAGTTCGGGGGGCTGCGCAACCGCTGCACGAAGCTGATCACCTCTCCCATGATCCCGCGCCGGAAAGCCAGCACGCAGACCACGAAGATCAGGCCGGTGACCATGGTGACAGACTCGCCCAGGCTGTTGAACCAGTCGACATTCGTGAGGCGCGCGAGCAGGCGACCGAACTCGCCGATCTTGTTTTCGAGCACCACCACCACCGCCGAGCCGAGCAGCGGACCCGACAGCGTGCCGAGGCCGCCCACCAGCGTCATCAGGATGACCTGGCCCGAGGCGCTCCAATGCACGTCCGACAGTGTCGCAAAGCCCAGCACGAGCGTCTTGAGCGAGCCCGCCAGGCCCGACAGCGCGGCCGAGATCACGAAGGCCAGCAGCTTGTAGCGGGCCACGTCGTAGCCCAGCGAGAGCGCGCGGGGCTCGTTCTCCTTGATGCCCTTGAGCACCTGGCCAAAGGGGGAGCGCACGGTGCGTGCGATCAACAGGAAGGCCGCGACCATGACGAACAGCGACACGTAGTACATCGTGAGGTCGTTGCGCAGGTCGATCACGCCGAACAGCTCACCGCGCGGCACGCCCTGCAAGCCGTCTTCACCGCCGGTGAACTTGGCCTGCAGCGCGATGAAGAACACCATCTGTGCCAGTGCCAGCGTGATCATCGCGAAGTAGATCCCCTGGCGGCGGATGGCCAGCAGGCCGAAGACCCAGCCGAGCAGGGCGCCCGCCAAGGTGCCCACCACCAGGCCGAGCTCGGGCGTCAGTCCCCAGACCTTCATCGCATGGCCCGCCACGTAGGCCGAGCCGCCGAAGAAGGCCGCGTGGCCGAAGGACAGCAGGCCGGTGTAGCCGAGCAGGAGGTTGAAGGCCGAGGCGAACAGCGCGAAACACATCAGTTTCATCACGAACACCGGGTAGGCGCCGAAGAAGGGCGCCGCGAGAAGCGCGATCAGCAGCAACGCGTAGACCGTGGGGGTGATTTTTTTCATGGAGTCACTTCTCTTTTCCGAACAGGCCGGCCGGCCGGATGAGCAGCACGATGATCATGATCACGAACACGACAGTCGATGAGGCCTCGGGATAGATCACCTTGGTCAGTCCCTCGATGACACCGAGTCCCAGGCCCGTCAGGATCGCCCCCATGATGGAGCCCATGCCGCCGATCACCACGATCGCGAACACCACGATGATCAGGTTCTGTCCCATCAAGGGCGACACCTGGATCACCGGTGCGGCCAGCACGCCCGCAAAGGCCGCGAGGGCGACACCGAAACCATAGGTGAGCGTGATCATCAGTGGCACGTTGACGCCGAAGGCCTCCACCAGCCTCGGGTTTTCCGTGCCGGCGCGCAGGTAGGCGCCGAGCCGGGTCTTCTCGATCACGAACCATGTCGCGAAGCAGATGCCGAGCGACGCAATGACCACCCAGGCGCGGTAGTTGGGCAGAAACATGAAGCCCAGGTCGGTGGCGCCCGCGAGCGCGTCGGGCGTGTCGTAGCTCAGGCCCGAGACGCCGTAGGCCGAGCGGAATGCACCTTCGATCAGCAGCGTGAGACCGAGCGTCAGCAAGAGGCCGTAGAGATGGTCGAGCTTGTAGATCCACCGCAACAGAAGGCGTTCGGTCAGCACGCCGAACAGGCCCGCGACCACGGGCGCCAGCACCAGCATCGCCCAGTAGTTGATGTTGAAGTAGGTCAGTCCCATCCAGGTCAGCACTGCGCCCATCATGAACAGCGCGCCGTGCGCGAAGTTGATGACGTTGAGCAGCCCGAAGATCACGGCAAGGCCGAGGCTCAGGATGGCGTAGAACGACCCGTTGACCAGCCCCAGGAGGAGCTGGCTCAACAGGGCTGAGAGCGGAAGATTCGGCAGATTGAAGAGGCCCACGGTGTTCTATACCCCCAGCAATTCGTTGAGCACCGGCATCTTGGCGTCCAGCTCGGCGGCGTCGAAGGCCTCGACCATGCGGCCGCTCTCCATCACATAGAAGCGGTCTGCCAGTGGGGCGGCGAAGCGGAAGTTCTGCTCCACCATGACCACGGTGTAGCCCTTGCTCTTGAGCATGCGGATCATGCGGGCCAGCGCTTGCACGATCACGGGCGCCAGGCCTTCGGAAATTTCGTCGAGCAGCAGCAACCGCGCGCCGGTGCGCAGAATGCGGGCCACGGCGAGCATCTGCTGTTCGCCACCCGACAGGCGCGTACCCTGGCTGTGTCGGCGCTCTGCCAGGTTCGGGAACATGCCGTAGATGTCGGCCACCGACATTCCCTTGCCCGCGCCCTTGAGGGTGGGCGGCAGCATCAGGTTCTCTTCGCACGAGAGGCTGGCAAAGATGCCGCGTTCTTCCGGGCAGTAGCCGATGCCGTGGTGCGCAATGCCATGTGTCGCCATGCCGATGGTCTGCGTGCCGTTGACCTTGATGCTGCCCTTGCGCGCGCCGGTCAGCCCGAGGATGGCGCGCAGGGTGGTGGTGCGGCCGGCGCCGTTGCGGCCCAGCAGCGTCACGACCTCACCCGGCTGCACCACCATGTCCACGCCGTGCAGCACATGCGATTCGCCGTACCAGGCTTGCAGGCCTTTGATCTCCAGTGCAGGGGGCGTCATCCGTGCGCTCCTTGCAGGGGGGCGTCAACGGCTCCCATGTAGGCATCCATCACCTGGGGATTGCGCGAGACCTCGGTGTACGGTCCTTCGGCCAGCACGGCCCCGCGCTGCAGCACGGTGATGGTGTCGGCGATGGTCGAGACCACGCCCATGTTGTGCTCCACCATCAGGATGGTGCGCCCGGCCGACACGCGCTTGATGAGTTCGGCGACGCGGTGCACGTCCTCGTGGCCCATGCCCTGGGTGGGCTCGTCGAGCAACATCAACTCGGGCTCCATGGCCAGCGTGGTCGCTATCTCCAGCGCGCGCTTGCGGCCGTAGGACAGGTTCACGGTCAGCTCGTCGGCCAGGTCCTCCAGGCCGACTTCGGCCAGCAAGGCATGGGCGCGGGCATCGAGCGGTTTGAGCGATGCCTCGCTTTTCCAGAAATGGAAGGATGTGCCCAGCGCGCGCTGCAGACCCAGGCGCACGTTTTCCAGCAGCGTCAGGTGCGGGAACACCGCAGAAATCTGGAACGAGCGGATGATGCCGCGCCGCGCGATCTGCGCCGGGCGCTCTTTCGTGATGTCCATTCCGTTGAAAAGAATCGTGCCCGAGGTCGGCTCAAGGAACTTCGTCAGCAGGTTGAAGCAGGTTGTCTTGCCCGCGCCGTTGGGACCGATCAGTGCGTGGATGGACCCGCGCACAACCGACACGTTCACCTTGCTGACCGCCGTGAAGCCCTTGAAGTCCTTTGTGAGCTGGCGTGTTTCGAGAATGATGTCGCTCATGTCGGGCGGCCACCTGGATGCCAGGGTGAAACGGAGTACATGGCCTGGCCGCCGTCAGATGGAGCGCCCACCGTCCACCGGCATCTCGACCCCGGTCAGGAAGCGGGCATCATCGCTGGCCAGGTACAGCGCGGCATTCGCCACATCAACCGGGTCGCACATTCTTCCCAGGGGAATCGTCGAGACAAAGCGGGAGCGGTTTTCGGCGGTGTCCGCCACGCCCATGAAGTCTTGAAGAAGACCCGTGGGCGCCATGACCGGGGAGATGAGATTGACGCGGATGTCATCCGGCGCCAGTTCGACGGCCATCGACTTCGTCATGACCTTCACGGCGCCCTTTGAACTGTTGTACCAGGTCAGGCCGGGGCGCGGGCGGATGCCGCCCACAGAGCCGACGTTGATGATCACGCCACCCTTCTTCTTCTCCTTCATCAGAGGGACCACCGCACGCGTCATGTGGTAGATCGATTTCACGTTGACGGCAAACACGCGATCGAAGGTCTCCTCGTCGACGTCCAGCATCGACTGGTTGCGGTGCGTGGTGCCCGCGTTGTTGACCACGATGTCGGGCACGCCGAAGCGCTCCACGCAATGGCGGACCATCGCCTGCAGCTGATCGAAGCGGGTCACGTCGCAAGCGACGGCGCTGGCGTTGTCGCCCAGGGTCGCGGCGATGTTGCGCGCGGCATCCAGGTTGACGTCGGCGAGGACCACCTTCGCGTTTTCCTTGATGTAGACCCGGGCGATCGCCGCCCCGAACCCGCTGCCTGCGCCGGTGACGATGGCGATCTTGTTGCTCAATCTGGACATGGTTGTGTTCCTTATTCGTGGTGCTGAACAATGGTTTTGGTGGTGCTCATCTCTTCCAGGGCGAGCAACCCTTTCTCGCGGCCATAGCCGCTCTTCTTGACGCCGCCGAACGGCAGCTCGACGCCTCCGCCCGCGCCGTAGCAATTGATGAAAACCTGACCGCTGGCGATGCGCTGGGCCATGCGCGCCTGGCGGCTTCCGTTCTCCGTCCAGACCCCGGCGACCAGGCCGTATTCCGTGGCGTTGGCCAGTTGCACCGCGTCGTCCTCGTCCTTGAAGGACATGACCGACAGCACCGGGCCGAACACCTCCTGGCAAGCCAGGCGGTGGTCGCGCGGCACCGGGCCAAAGAGCACGGGCTTGACGAAGTAGCCTTCTTCGGGAATCCCGGGCGCCAGGCGGCCTTCGGCCAGCTTGGGCACACCCATGGCGGCAGCGTCAGCGATGAAGGCGCTCACGCGCTGGTGGTGCCGGGCGTTGATCAATGGACCGCAGTCGAGGTCCATCTCCGGGGTCCCGACCCTCAGCGCCTCGAAGCTGGCAGCGATCGTCGCAACGAAGCGGTCGTAGATGCCTTCCTGCACGAGCAGGCGACTGCCGGCGGAGCAGGTCTGTCCGGCGTTCTGGACCAGGGCACGCACGATGATGGGTGCGGCCTTGGCCAGGTCCGCGTCATCGAACACGATCTGGGGCGATTTGCCCCCGAGCTCGAGCACGCAGGGCACGTGGTGGCGCGCCGTGGACTGCTGCACCTGCACGCCGACCTCGGGCGAACCCGTGAACGTCGCGAAGTTGATGCCCGGATGCGCCGTCAATGCGGCGCCGGCCTCGTTGCCATAACCAGTCACGACATTCAGCGCACCCGGTGGCAGCCCCGCCTGCATGGCCAGCTCGGCGAGCTTCAAGGCGCTCAGGCAGGCGTCCTCGGAAGGTTTGACCACGGCCGCATTTCCCATGGCCAGCGCGGGGGCAAGCGTGCGCCCCATCATCTGTGCCGGGTAGTTCCACGGAATGATGTGGGCAGTTACGCCGTGGGGAATGCGCACGACGCTCACGTTGTAGCCATTCAGGTAGGGAATGGTCTGGCCGTGAACCTTGTCGGCCGCGCCACCGTAGAACTCGAAGTAGCGCGCCACCGCCTTCGCGTCCGCGCGTGCGACGGACATGGGCTTTCCGGTGTCGCGTGCTTCCACCTGCGCCAGCTCCTCACCATGCTCCAGGATGAGTTGCCCCAGGCGCTGCAGGATGCGACCCCGCTCCGTGGCCGTCATGCGGCCCCAGGGGCCCTTCATCGCGCGGCGCGCTGCGGACACCGCCAGATCGATATCCGCGGCACGCCCCCTGGCAATCTTTTCAAACACCTGCCCGCTGCAGGGATCGATGACGTCGATGGTTTCGCCCTCGATGGCATCGACCCATTGACCGTCGATCAACAATTTGCTCACGCATTGCTCCTTCTGATTGGACCCATGGCATGGCGTCCGCTGCGGTTTTGAACCGCGCGGGCGACATGCCTTCGCCGATGACGGGCTCTCAAGCCTTCGAGGTCACCCCTTCAGGCTCGACTTCCTTCATGAAGTTGGCGTCGTTGTAGTGGTAGAGGTCGTCCAGGTAGGGCACGAAGAAGTCGTAGAAGGAACGCGAGTCGTACTTCGCCTTTTCGCCTGGGCCGATGCACGCCGGAATCGGGCCCACGTTGGCGTCATCGTCCGGGTAGAAAAAGAAGGTCAGTGCGTAGCGCTTCATCGGCGGGTTGACGACCCGATGCGGCGTGGCGATGAAGCGGTCGTTGGACAGTCGGTTGAGGACTTGCCCTGTGTTCACGATCAGCGCGCCCTTGACGTAGCTGACCTTGAGCCACTCCTTCGATGGCGTCATCACCTGCAGGCCCGGCACGGGTGTCATCGGCAGCAGCGTCAGGAAGCTGCCGTCGGAATGCGGGGCGAGCGCGTACTGGCCCTCTTCCATTTTTTCCTCGGGGTGGTAGTAGGCGCAGCGCTGGTAGTATTCCGGCGCCTTGAACATGCTGTCGAAGTAGTCGGCGGGCAGACCGAGCGCGCGTGCGTAGATCGGCAGCAGCTTGAGGGAGAGCTGTTCCATCGCCGTCTGGTACTCGTACAGCGCCTTCTTGAAATCGGGCAGGCTATCGGGCCATTGGTTCAGCCCCCGATGCCGGACGTTGGCCAGCACCTTCGGGTCGTCGGCGGTGCGGTTGCGCATGAACAGCCAGGCGGCGTTGGTGTCCTTCTTGGTGTTGAGCGCGATCTTCTCCATGATCGCGGTCGACTTCAGGATGGAGGACTTGGGCGGGAGGTAGCCCTGGTGGTGGAAGCCGACCCGGTGCTTGAGCTTTTCCTCCATCGGAATCTCAAAGAGTTTCGCCGTCTGGTGGAAGGCCTCGTCGATCAGGGACTGTGGAATGCCGTGGTTGATGATCGCGAAGAAGCCCAGGTTTTCCTGGATCCACTTCACGTCCGCCGCCAATTGCTCCAGCGCGCCGGGCTCGCCTGCCAGATAAGGGCCGACGTCGAGAAGCGGCAAATCCTTGCCGTCCGCGATCGAAGCCCGAACGCCCTCCGAGGCCGTCACCTTGTTGTCGGTTTTCACGTTCGTTGATGTCATCATGGTTCATCTCTCCTGGTTGGTGGTTGCCAAAAAAATCGGAGGCCTTCGGAGGCCCGAAGGACCTCTCTGTCATTGCCGCTTCGTCATTTCCAGAGCTTGCACTTGGACTCCGCCTTGGACGCGAAGGCCTGATCGCCCGGGATCATCTGGACTTGCTTGTAGTAGTCCCATGGCCCCTTGGATTCAGAGGCGCTCTTGATCTCCATCAACCGCAGGTCGTGGACCATGCGACCGTCCTCGCGGATCGTTCCGCTCTGGGTGTACATGTCGTTGATCTTGGCCTTGCGCATCTGGGCCATCACGTTGTCCGCCTGGTCCGACCCGAGTTGCTTGACGGCGCTCAGGTAGTGAAATGCTGCGGAGTAGCTGGCCGCCTGCATGCTGGTGGGCTTCTTTTTCATTTTTCCCTGGAAGCGGTCAGCCCATTTGCGCGACTTGTCGTCCGAATCCCAGTACCACGCTTCGGTCAGGTTGATGCCGCTGGTGAGCTTGAGGCCCAGGGAATGCACGTCGGTGATGAAGAGCATCAGCCCGGCGATCTTCATCGACTTGGAGATGCCGAACTCGCTGGCGGCCTTGATCGAATTGATCGTGTCGCCGCCGCCGTTGGCCAGCCCGAGCACATCGGCGCCGGACGATTTCGCCTGCAGCAGGAACGACGAAAAATCAGAGGCCGACAGGGGATGGCGAACGCTGCCGAGCACCTGGCCACCGTTGGCCTTGACGACCTGCGTGGTCTCCTTTTCCAGTGAGTCACCGAAGGCGTAGTCCACCGTCAGGAAATACCAGGTCTTGCCACCCTGTTTGGTCATCGCCGTGCCGGTTCCCCGCGCCAGAGCCACCGTGTCGTACAGGTAGTGGACCGTGTACGGCGAGCACTCCTCGTTGGTCAGCTGGGCTGCGACGCCGCCCGTCACCATGACCACCTTCTTCTTTTCCGCCGCGACTTTCGCAATCGCCAGGCTGGTCCCCGAACTGGGGCCGCTGATGATCATGTCCACGCCCTGCGTGTCGAACCATTCGCGCGCCGTGGTCGCCGCGATGTCGGGCTTGGCGGAGTGATTGGCCGTGACGATCTCGATCTTCTTTCCGTTGATCGTGCCGCCCATATCGGCAATGGCGAACTTCACCGCCTCGACGATGCCGCTGCCGCCCATGTCGGAGTAGATGCCCGACATGTCCGCGAGCACGCCGATCTTCACGACATCGTCGTTGATCTGGGCCCATGCGGGCGCGCTGGCAGCGATGGACATCACCGCCCCCGCCACGGCGGTGCAGACGTGCCGGCCCGGCGTTTTCCTGAAGAAGGTGCTGTGGGAAGAATTGCTCATTTTTGTCTCCTGGTTTTTGATTCAAACGATCCTTTTCCATCGACCGACCGGCTGGTGCGGCGGTCCCGGACCCGAGGCTCGGGCATCGATCGTCCGCGCATGGCTTCCCTGGAGCAGGGCGCCCAGTGCCGACGAATGAAGACGTGTGGACATGGCCGCTCCTTGGGGTTCAGGGCTCGAGTGCCATGTGCATCGCACCCATCACCGTCGCCAACTGCTGATCGCGCGGGATGTTGAAGAAATCATCCGTCTGGGCCGCGATCGCCTCGGCGACGCGCATCTCCAGCAGGCGGCGGAGTCGGTAGCGGGCCCGTTGCGCGCGCAGGTGCTGCAACCGCTTCGGATCGGCGTTGCGCCAGATCCGATGCAGATCGATCGCCTCGGAGAGCGCGCGGATCGAGGCTGGCTGCGATGAGGAGGTCAACAGGATCGGCACCCGCCACGCGCCCGCAGGGCGCTGGGTCACCGCCGCGACGCGCTGGATGTCGGTGGCCATTCTTTGCGCCCCGGGCAGATCGCTCTTGTTGACCACGAAGATGTCTGCCATCTCCATGATTCCCGCTTTCATGGCCTGCACCGTGTCGCCGCTCTCGGGCAACAACACCACGACGAGCGTGTCCACCTGAGCGCGCACCGCGTACTCCGCCTGACCGACGCCCACTGTTTCGAGCACCACTTCGTCAAAGCAGAACGTGTCCATGATGTCCAGCATCTCGGGCAGGTTGTCGGCCAGACCGTCGGAGGTCCGGCGCGAGCCCAGCGAGCGGATGTAGAGCTGTGCGGAACCGGCCAAGTCGTCCATGCGCACGCGATCGCCCAGGATGGCGCCGCCACTCTTCGGGCTGCTCGGATCGACGGCCAGCACACCCAGCCGGCCTTTCGCCAGCCGTTCGAGCGCCAGGTGCCCCACCAGCGTGCTCTTGCCGGCGCCGGGTGCCCCGGTGACCCCGATCCGGTGGGCCGCGTGTGTCTGCCCAGTGCTCGGCGCGGACCGCGCCAGCTCCGCCGGGCTCGCGTTGGCCATGCGCGTCAACGCGCGGCTCAGTGCCCATCGATCCAGCGGTGGTCTGCTCACGTCGTCACCCTTCCCAGCACGGCGTCGCCGTGTTCGTCGAGCAGAGGCGGCAGGCCGTAGACCGGCGAGAAACCCTGGAAGCGGATCGGGCAGGCCACTGCCTGCAAGGGCAGGTTGCCATCGCCCAACGGCACGATCAGCGCGCGCGCGGCGGCAATGTCGCTGCGCAATGCCGCGTTCAGCGTGCCAACTTCGGCCACCACCACGCCCAGCGGTCCCAGGCGGCGCACCCACTCGGCCGCGGATGCCTGACGCAGCACCTGAGAAATGGCGGAGATGACCTCGACCCGGTGCGTCCGGCGCCCCGTCATGGTGGCGAAGCGGGGGTCTGTGGCCCACTCGGGGTGGCCGATCTCGATGCAGAACGTCTTCCAGAACTTGTCGTGGGTGATGAACAGCGTGAGCCATCCGTCGGTGGTCGGGAAAATCTGTGCCGGCACCACGTAGGGGTGCGACGAATCCGCCAGGCGTTCGATGATCTCGCCGGCATTGAGCGCCGCGCCCGCCAGGTAGTTGAGCTGCGAGAGCATCACGTCGTACATCGCGACGTCGACCTGACCGCCTTGCCCCTGAACGATCTTGGCCAGCAAGCCAATGGCCGCCACCAGGCCCGCCGAGTTGTCGACGGCGGAATAGCCGGCCTTGGTGGGCGGCGCCTGTGGATCGCCCGTCAGCGCCATCACGCCGGTCATGGCCTGGATGACGTAGTCGTAAGCCGGGTTGTCTGCGTACGGTCCGTCAAGGCCATACCCCGTCAAGGCCACGCAGACCAGCCGCTCGTTCCAGCTGCGCAGCGTGTCGTAGGTGAGGCCGAGTTTGCGGATCGCCGAAGGCCGCAGGTTCGTCACGAGCGCGTGGGAGGTCTCGGCAATGCGGCCCAGCGCCGCCAGCCCTTCGTCGCTGACCAGGTCGAGCACGACGCTTTTCTTGTTGCGGTTCAAGCTCGCGAAATAGGCGTTGTGCGGGCCCACGAAGTGCGGGCTGACGGTGCGGCCGATGTCACCGTCGGGCGTCTCGATCTTGATGACCTCGGCGCCCATGTCTGCCAGCATCAGGCCGCAGTACGGGCCCGCGAGCATGTGGCCCACCTCGATGATCCGGATGCCCGCGAGTGGCGCACTCATGCAAGACTCCTCGCCAGCGAATCGACGACGGCGTCCAGCGGCATGTCGGCGGTGAAGACCGCTGTCACGCCCAGGCCGCGCAAGTAGGCCTGGTCTTCGGCCGGGATGGTGCCGCCGACGAAGACCTTGATGCCGTCTGCCTTGAGCGCCTTCAATTGTCCGATGACATCGGCGACGAGCTCCTTGTGGCTGCCCGACAGGATGCTCAGGCCGACCGCATCGACGCCTTCGTCCACCGCGACCTGGGCGATTTGCAGAGGGCTGCGGCGCAGCCCCGTGTAGATCACTTCCGCGCCGGCGTTGCGCAACGTCAGCGCGATGATCTTTGCGCCGATGTCGTGGCCGTCGAGACCGGGCTTGCCGATCAGGATCCGTTTGGCCGCCAACGCGGCGGAGGTTGGCTGCAGGCTCATAGATTCACCGGTTCCTTGAACTCGCCCCATTGCTCTTTCAGACGGGCCACCATTTCGCCAACGGTGGCGTAGGCATGGCAGCACTCGACGAGGTAGGGCATGATGTTTTCGCGGTCCTTGGCGGCTGCGGCGGACAGCCGGGCCAGTGACCGATCGACCGCCGACTGTTCGCGTGTGTCGAGCACGCGCTGGTACTTTTCGAGTGCACGCTGGGCCACGGTCGGGTCGAGGGTGAACACGTCGCCGACCTTGATCTCCTCGTCCACCTTCTTGAAGTGGTTCTGACCAACGATCACGTTGCGCCCCGAATCGGTGTCGAGTTTTCGCTCCAGGCCTCGCTCGGCGAGCCGCAGCTGGATCCACCCGTCTTCGATGGCGCGGATCACGCCGCCGTAGGCATCGATCTCACCCATCACCTGGGTGATCTGCTGCTCCATCCGGTCGGTGTGCTGTTCCAGGAAATAGCTGCCGCCCAGGGGATCGACCGTGCGCCCGATGCCGCTCTCGTAGGCAATGATCTGTTGCGTTCGCACGGCCAGCTCGGCGGAGAACTCGGTTGGAATCTGGAAAGCCTCGTCGAACGCACACGTGAAGATCGACTGCGCGCCGCCCAGCACCGCCGCCATCGTTTCCACCGCCACGCGCACCACGTTGTTGTACGGCTGCGGCGCGACCAGCGAGGAGCCGCCACACACCACGCCGAAGCGGAAATGTTGTGCCTTGGCGTCCTGCACGCCGTAGCGCTCCTTCATCAGGCGTGCCCACAGCCGGCGGCCGGCGCGGAACTTGGCGATCTCGTCGAAGAAGTCCATGTGGACGTAGAAGAAGAACGACAGGCGCTTGGCGAACTTCTCCACGTCGCCGCCGCGCGCGCGCAACTCATCCACATAGGCCAGGCCGTTGGCCAGGGTGTAGGCCATTTCCTCGGCCGCCGTCGCACCGGCGTCGCGCACGTGAGCGCCCGCGATGCTGATCGGGTTGAAGCGCGGCGACACGCCGTTGGAGTAGAGGATCGAGTCCGCGATCAGGCGCATCGACGGACGCACCGGGAAGATCCAGGTGCCGCGTGCGACGTACTCTTTCAGGATGTCGTTCTGGATCGTGCCCGTGAGCTTCTCGCGCGGCACGTTTTGCTTGTCCGCGACCGCCAGGTACATCGCATAGACGATGGCGGCTGTGCCGTTGATGGTGAACGACGTCGAGATCTTCGACAGGTCCAGGCCCTTGAACAGAATCTCGGCCTCGCTCAGGTTGGAGAGCGACACGCCCACCTTGCCGATCTCCGGCCGCGCCATCGGGTGCACCGGGTCCAGGCCGCACTGGGTCGGCAGATCCAGCGCCACCGACAGGCCGGTCTGCCCTTTTTCCAGCAGGAACTTGTAGCGCTCGTTGGATTCCTCGGCGGTGCCGAAGCCCGAGTACTGGCGGATGGTCCAGAGGCGACCCTGGAAGCCGTCCGGGAAGATGCCACGGGTGAAAGGGTAGGTGCCCGCCTCGCCGATGCGCTCGGACTGGACCGCGTCGGGACCGACGCTGACCGGCACATCGATGCCACTCGGACTCACGGGACGCAGCTGCGGCTCCATGTCGGGCACGCCAGAATGCATGCCGCTCATTTCGCGCTCCTGGCCAGAAACTTGTCCGAGGCACGCCAGTGGTCGTCATGCAGCCAGGTGTTGAGCACCTGCTGGCGTTCGACGGCGCGGCGGCTCTCGTATGAGGCGCCCTGGCGCCAGGCGGTGGTTTGCGCCTTGATGCCGCGCAGGACCTGAGGTGCACAACTGCGCAAGGGCTCCAGGAACGCCTGCATGTCCGCACCTGCGGGCCCATCCGTGGCCACTGCATCGGCCAGACCCCATTGCAGCGCCTGAGGCGCGTCGATCAATTCGCCTCGGCCCATCATCCGCATGGCCCGTGCGCCGCCCACCAGCCGGCACAGGTCCGGGCCACCGCCCCATGCCGACGAAATGGCCAGGCGGGCCTGGATGAAACCGATGCGCGCGTGGCTGGCCTGTATGCGCATGTCGCATGCCAGGGCCAATTCGGCTCCGCCGCCAATCGCGTCCCCGTTCAGGTAGGCCAGCACCGGAACCGGACAGGCCCGCACCGCGTCGAGCGCGGTCCGGGATTGTTCGGCCATGTCGATCGTCGCGGACTCGTCGCGCACCGAAGACAACTCGACCAGATCGCCGCCGGCGGCGAAGAACCGGTCACCCGCCCCGGTCAGAACGATGAAGCGGGTGTCGGGCCGGAGCCCGGCTGCGGCCACGGACTGCCCCAGTTCGGCGAGCACGCCCCGGGCGAGCGCGTTGTGCTTGAGAGGCCGGTCAATCGTGATCCACACGACCCCACCGGCGCGCTCCTCCACAGTGATGTCCTTGCTTGTTTGCACGTTTTCTTGTCTCCGTCGAGTTGATGCGTGCCGATGCTAAGAACCGACAAGTTCCGTGACAAGAACAAATGTTCAGCATCTCGAACATAATGGGACGGCAAGCCGCAAACAGTGCGAACGGATCCGATTTGTTCAACCGGCCGAACTTCGGCCCCCTGACGTTCCGGAAAGGAAGTGCGATGTCCGGTGTGAATGTGACGGCGATCGAACGAGTGATCGACATCTTTGAAGCGTTCCAGACCAGCCAGCGACCGATGTCGCTGACCGATCTGGCGGAGGCGGTGGGCATCCCCAAGAGCACCTGCCATGCCATCGTCTCGACGCTGATGGCGCGCGGCTACCTCTACACGCTCAGCCGGCCGCGTGCGCTCTATCCGACCAAACGCATGTATGACGTGATGCGTGACGTGTTCGCAAAGGACCCCTTCATCGAACACGCCACGCCGGTGCTGGAGCGGCTGCGCGACGCGACCCGCGAGACCGTGATCCTCGGCAAACGCCAGGGGGAATCGGTGATTTACCTTCAGGTGATCGAGGGGCTTCACTCGATCCGCTATTCGGCCAAGCCGGGCGAGTTCAAGCCGTTGCATTCGAGCTCCATCGGCAAGGCCTTGCTGGGAAGTCTCAAGGAGGCGGAGCTGCGCACGTGGCTGCAAGGGCGGGAACTGGCGCCCATCACCTCGGCCACAAAGACCGAACACGACGCATTGATCCAGGACGTTCTGGACAGCCGGCGGATCGGCTACTTCGTGACGCGGGGCGAGAACGTCAGTGACGTGTGGGCGGTGGCAACCTTCTTCACGATCAACAACGAAACGCTGGCTGTGGCCGTGGCCGGCCCCAGGCACCGCATCGAGGGCAACGTGGTCGAGTGCGCCAATCTGTTGGTGGCCACCTGCAGCTTTCTGTCGCGGCAACAAGCGCGCGCCTAGCAGCCTGAGGGTGTGACGTTCAACGGCGCTCACGCACGACGAGGGTCTGGATCGCGACGCCGATGGGGCCGTGCACATCGTAGAGACGTGACAGCACGGTGCCCACACCGCCACCGTGGACCTGGGTTTCCGAGCGCAGGCCGACCCACTCGCCCTCGGGCGGGCGGTGCAGGTGCAGACTGAGGTCCGCGTTGGAGAAAAGGTAACGCTCGGGATGCAGCACCCAGCTCACACCATTGCCGAAATCAGCGGCGGCGGCGGCCCGCATGGCGGGGGATGTGGGTCGACCTTGCACCAGCGGCACCGTCAAGCGAAACCAGACGGCCGCAGCGCCTGGCTGCGTGGTGTCGCCTTGAGCGACCCGGCTGTCCATGGCGGACTCATAAAACGAGACCCCACCCGGCAGCCCTGGAATCCGCAGCCGCTCATGGCATTCATCGGGTCGGGGCCGCAGTTGTTCGGGCGACCAGCCCGGCAGGCCTGAGGGCAATTCGAACGGTTGCCCCCGCACCAGCAGCGCATGGCCTCGGGCCACCACGGCGTCTTCGGCGCACAGGTCAATCGTCATGCGTGTGGTGGAGCGGCCAGGATGGATTTCCACCTGCACGCTCAGTGGTGCCACCGGCACCGGCTTGATCAATTCGATGCTCAAACGCGTCAGTTGCCAGGCCGGATCGGGCAGGGCGCTTTCTGCCAGGTGCGCGAGCAGGGCGCTGGGGGCGCCGCCATGTTGTGCTCGGGCGTCCCAGGGGCCACGCGACAACGCGCTGGATTGCCATACCTCACCGTCCTGGGCGTACACGGCGTCGGACAAGGATGTTTCCTCGCTGGAAGGGTGGTTGTCGGTCATGGTGTCCTTGAAACGTGCATTTGACAGACCGACTAGTCAGTCTGTAGAGTGCGCCCGATTCTCTATGACCAAGCCCATCCGCCGTTGAGCAGAAACCCTAGATGATCGAAAACTTTGCAACCACTCTTCATCGCAGAGCGAGCTTGGCCATGCAGGCCGGGCGCGCGGATGCCGACGCGCAGGGTGGCCGGGTACCGGTCGGCCAGTACACCGACGAGGCCATTGCCCATCAGGAGCGGCTGCTGCTGCGCCGGCATCCGCAACCGGTGGCCGCCAGTTCATCGCTGGCAGCGCCTGGCGGGTGGCTGTCGCTGACGCACTTCGACACGCCACTGCTGCTGGTTCGCCAGGAAAGCGGACAGGTCCAGGCCTTCCTGAACACCTGCCGCCACCGGGGCGCCCGCGTGGTGCCCGAGGGGTGTGGCAGCGAGGCGCGAGCGTTTGTCTGCCCCTATCACGCGTGGACCTACCGACCGGATGGCGCTTTGCAAGGTGTCCCGGCGTCTTTCGGTTTCCCTTGCCTCCAGCAAGAGGCGTCGGGGTTGCGCCGGCTGGCCACGGTCGAGCGCGCGGGGGTCATCTGGGTCGTTCTCGACCCGACGCTGTCGGACTGCGATCCCGGCACGCACCTGGGTGCGCTGATGGACAACCTGGAGTCGTTGGCGGGATTGCGCATGCCCGTGGGGTTCGCGCCGCGTTCTTATGAAGTCCATGCCAACTGGAAGTTGTTGGTCGACGGCTCTTTCGAGGCCTATCACTTCAAGGTGGCGCACCGCAACACCATCGCCCACATGTTCTTGAACAACATGCAGATCGTCGACGAGTTTGATCTTCACCGGCGTCTCTATCTCATCAAGACAACGTTCGCGGAAGACCCACCCGAGGCCGCCAACTTCGATCCCAGAAGGTACGGCAACCTGACCTACTTCTTCTTTCCGAACACGACGATCCTGGTCCAGCCTGACCATGCTCAGCTCAGCAGCCTTGAGCCCATCAGTGCGACCCGCACGCGGGTGCACGAGCTCACCTTGCTTCCGCAGGCGCCGACGTCGGACAAGGCGGCAGCGCATTGGGAGGCCAATGTGGCGTTGTACCGGCGCACCCTCGCTGAAGACTACGAACTGTCCGAGTCGATCCAGGCTGGCTTTGCCTCCGGTGCCAATGACGCGCTCACCTTCGGCACCTTTGAATACAGCGCGCCCCGTTTTCATTTCCAGTTGCAGCAGCAACTCGATGCCATGCGGGCGCCAACCTAGCCCTCGGCTTCCTACAATCGCGAGATGTCCAACACCCCCCCGTCACGCAAAGAAATCATCCTGGATCGCGCGGAACAGCACTTTGCCGATCACGGCTTTCAGGGCGCTTCTCTGTCTGCCATCGCGCGCGATGCCGAGGTTGGCAACCCGGGGCTGCTTCACCACTTCCCGAGCAAGGAAATGCTGTACCGCGCGGTGCTTGAGAAACAGGCCGAAGAGTTGATGGCAGGCATGCACCGCCGCGTCGATGCGGCAAAAAGCCTGCAGAAACGCCTGCAGGCCTTCGTCGATCTCCAGGTGGAATGGATGCGCGACCGGCCCACGGGGTTCAGGCTGGTCACCCGCGAATTGCTCGACAACTCCGAGCGGATCGAGCTGGCGAAAACCCGGCCGCTTGAGGCCTTTCTGCTGGGAAGCCTGGCCTTGCTGGAGGAGGCGCAAGCCGCCGGCCTGGTCCGCCGGGAGGTGCCCGCCGTTGTCGTGCTCACGATCATTCTCGGCACCCTGAACTACGCCAAGATCGTGCGCCCCACCTTCAGCAAGGCCTTTGCGGAGCCGGCGCTCAAGAGCGACGCGGCCTGGATGAAAGCGACCGCACGAGATGTGTTGCGTGTGGTGTCCCCGGGCGATGCGCCGCCCTGAGCTTCCCCCTATTTGCCCTGGCCCAGCTCCATGATCATGCGGGTGCTCAGGTACAGCCGGCGCGGTATCGAATCGATCATCACGTACTCCGCCTGGTTGCTGTGGTAGTTGGCGCCTGGCAGGCCCATGCCTTCGATGACGGGCGTGCCACCCAGCGCCGCGTACGCCGCATCCGAGCCGCCACCCGCCCGCTCAAGCACGCTGAAATCTCCACCGACTTCCTTGTAGATGCTGCGCGCCATGTCCATCAGGCGGGCGCCGCCCTCACCCGAGTTGAACGCCGGGCGGCCGCGCGTGATGTTGATCTGCACCTCGGCCTGCGCCAGGCGTTTCTGTTGCGCCAAGACTTCCAGCCGCTTCATGGTCTCTTCAAAGCGCTGGTTGTCCTGGTAGCGCACGTCGGCGTTGATGACCGCTTCGTCCGGGATGATGTTGCTCGCGCTGCCCGCCTTGGCCACCGTCCAGTTGAAGCGCGTGAGGTTGTCCTTGTCGTCGAGCTCGCGGGTGCGCAGGATGAGGTCGGCGGCCTCCACCAGCGCGTTCACGCCGGCGTCGGGGGCCACGCCTGCGTGCGAGGCCTTGCCTTTCACCTTGGCCTCGACGTAGGCGATGCCCGACGCACCTTTGATCAGCAGCTCGCGTGGCGTGCCGGTGGGCTCGAACGACATGACGAAGTCGCTGGCGTTGGCCAGCTTCTGGATCAGGTCGCGAGAACCGAACGAACCCTTTTCCTCATCGGTGTTGAACATGACCGTGATCGATCCGTAGCCTCGGAAGTTGAGCTCGCGCAGCACCTTCAGCGAGTGCAGGATGACGGCGATGCCGCCCTTGTCGTCCGCGATGCCGGGGCCGTAGGCGCGGTCTCCATCGACCCTGAACGGCGCCTTGGCCAGCGCGCCGCGCACGTAGACCGTGTCCATGTGTGCAATCAGCAGCAGATTGCGCCCGCCGGACCCGGTGAAGCGGCCGACGATGTTGTCGCCGACGACGTTGCCCACAGCCTTGTGGCGCTCCGTCGTGGCGCCCAAGGCGCGCAACTCGCTTTCGAGCAACGCCGAGAGCTCGGCCATGCCGGCCGCATCGCCGGTGCCGGATTCGATGTTGACCAGGCGGCCCAGGGTCTCCACCAGCGGCACCTGCTGTGCCGACACGGCCTTGAAAAGGGCCTCGTCACGGGACTGCGCCCCTGCGGTCGTGGGCATCGCGATCGCCATGAGGCTGGCGGCGGCCAGTACAGCGGCGGCGCCGATTCGGGAGAACTCAAACTTCATCATCACGTTCATCACTTCTCGGAAAATTGAAACATCCAGGCGTGGCCCAGCCCTGCTTGGCCACCCTCTCTTCGCCGCCTCATGGCGTGGCGACGCCGCCATTGCTACCGAGCGACCGAGGCACCGGGTTCCCATTCACTCCCGCGCCCTGGGTGTCGCGGGGATCCCGCCGCTCAACTGGGCCGAGGCGGTGAATGCCTTGCCGCAGCGCACGCCCAGCGATGCCGAATTTGAAGATCTTCAACGCCACTTCACCGACGGGGCGATTGCCGAGCTGACGTTCGCCGTCGGCGCCATCCGCGCATGGAACATGCTCAACGCCAGCTTCCACACCCCGGTGCCTGAAACGCCGTATGGAGCCGGTTGAAAGAGACGGGACGAGGAGGGCACCGGACCCGATGACACGCAGGCCAACGTGAATTCCATTGGATGGAATTGGGGTGGTGCGCGGCCGAGGCAGGCGACCTAAGCTCCGGACAGGTGCGCACGGGTGACGCCGTGGCGCCTTTCCCTACCCAGAACCGGAGACACACATGACCACCCAACACCTCTTGTCGCGCCGACGTTTCAATGCCGCGCTCGGCGCCAGCCTCGTGCTGCCGTTCGCGGCGCAAGCGCAGGCCTTTCCCGCCAAGCCGATCCGCATCCTCGTGCCGTTCGCGGCCGGCGGTCCGACCGACCTGATGGCGCGCGCCGTGGGCAAGAACCTGTCGGCCTCCATGGGGCAGCCGGTGATCATCGAAAACAAGCCCGGTGGCGGTGGCGTGATCGCCATGGGCGAGGTGGCGCGTGGGCCCGCCGATGGCTACACCCTGGCGTTTCCTTCGATCCTTGCAGTGACCAACCCGGCACTCATGGCCAACTACCCGTTTGACACGCTGCGCGATTTCGCGCCGCTGACGGTGGTGGGCTATATCCCGCACGCGCTGGTGGTGCGGCCCGATTTCCCCGCCAAGGACCTGCAGGCCCTGGTGGCCATGGCCAAGGCCAACCCCGGCAGCGTCAACTACGGCTCGTCGGGCAATGGCACCTCGGCCCACCTCGGCGCCGCACTGTTCGCGCAGCGCGCCGACATCAAGGTCACGCACGTGCCGTACCGCGGTGCGGCTCCGGCGGTGCAAGACCTGCTGGGCGGCCAGATCCAGTTCATGTTCCTCGACATGAGCTCGGCGCTGGCGCAGATCAAGACCGGCAAGCTGCGTGCGCTGGCGGTGGCACCGGCCAACCGCTTCGCCGGCCTGCCGGACGTGCCGACGGTGGCCGAGCAGGGCTACCCGGGCTTCAACGTGCACGGCTGGTACGGTCTGTTCGCGCGCAGCGGCACGCCCGCGCCGATCATGCAGGCGCTGTACACCGAGGTCAAAAAGGCGCTGGAGTCGGCGGAGATCCGCGAGCTGTTCCAGAACTACGGCATCGAAGCCGGCGGCATGTCGCCCGAGGACTACACCGAGATCGTGCGCAAGGACCTGGCCATGTGGAAGCGCACCGTCGACCAGCTTCAGATCACCCTTCAATAAGCCCCATGAAAATTGCCATCCCGGACGACTACCAGGACTGCGTTCGACACCTGGACTGCTTCGGCAAGCTCGCCGGCCACGAGGTGCGCATCTTCAACGACCCGGTGAAGGGCACCGACGCCCTGGCGGAGCGCTTTGCCGATGCCGAGGCCATCGTGCTCACGCGCGAGCGCACGCGCATCGACGCCGCCTTGCTGGACCGCCTGCCGAAACTGCGCCTCATCAGCCAGACCGGCAAGCTCGCGGGGCACGTGGACCTGGACGCCTGCACCGCGCGCGGCGTGGTGGTGGCCGAAGGCAGCGGTGCGGGCTCGGCCACGGCCGAGATCGCCTGGACCCTCGCGCTGGCCAGCCGGCGGCACCTGGTGAGCGAAGCGAACCGGCTGCGCAACGGGCAGTGGCAAGGGCACCTGGGCCAACAGCTCAGCGGCCAGCGCCTGGGCGTGTGGAGCTATGGCCGCATCGGCCGGCAGGTGACGGGTTATGGCCGCGCGTTCGGCATGCAGGTGTGGGTGTGGGGCCGCGAAACCTCGACCGCCGCGGCGCGCGCCGACGGCTTCGAGGTGGCGCCGACGCGCGAAGCCTTCTTCGCAGAGAGCGATGTGATCAGCCTGCACGTGCGGCTCAACGCAGACACCACCGGCATGGTGACCGCGAACGATCTCGCGCGCATGAAGACCACCGCGCTGCTGGTGAACACCAGCCGGGCCGAGCTGATTGCCCCGGGTGTGCTGGAGCACGCCCTGGCGCAAGGCCGGCCCGGTTTTGCGGCGGTGGATGTGTACGAGCAAGAGCCGGTGCTGGGTGCGAATCACCCGTTGCTGCGTCTGCCGAACGCGCTGTGCACCCCGCACATCGGTTACGTGGAGAAGGACAACTACGAGCGCTACTTCGGCATTGCCTTCGACCACATCGTGGCCTTCGCGCAAGGCCGCTTGACCGAAGTGGTCAACCCCGCAGCGCTGCGCTCGCCGGTCAACGCGGGCTGAGGGCGCCGCTGCCGAGCCAGGCCAGCAGGAGCGGGTTGATGGCGTCGGCCCGCTCGTATTGCACCCAGTGCCCGGCGCCTGCCAGGGTGCGGGTGTGGGCATCGGGCAGGGGCGAGGCCAGTGCTGGCGCGATGCTGGCAGGGTCGGCCGTCACATCGTGTTCGCCCCAGGCCAGCAGGGTGGGCCTGGCGTAGGCCGCGAGCACCTCGGCGAGGCCGCCCGCGCGAGAAATTTCCTTGCTCCGAAACCGCGTGTGCACGCAGGCCTCGGTGTGCACGCGCAGCGCGAGCGCGTCAATGTCCGACGCCGTGACGCTGAGCATGTGCATGGCGAGGTTGTGGCGCATCGCCTGTTCCACGGCCACCGCATCGCCCGCGCGCCAGGCCGGTTTCCAGTTGACCAGCTCGCCCTTGGGGCGGCGGCGCCCCTGGTGGCCACCGGTGCCCAGCAAGGCGAGGCGCTGCACATGGGGCCTCATCGCGGCCAGGTGCGCCGCGACCAGACCGCCGAACGAAAAGCCCACCAGTTGCAGGGGCGTCCCGGGGCCGATGAGCGCGTCCAGCGTGGACAGGGTCGGGGCCAGCAGCGAGGCCAGGCCCTCGCCTTCGGGCGCATCCGAATCGCCGAAGCCGGGCAAGTCAACCACCCACACGGTGTGCTGCGCGGCCAGGGCTTCGATGTTGCGCACCCAGTGCAGCCAGCTGCCATGGCCACCGTGCACCAGCACCACCGGGCTGCCGCTGCCGAAGCCGCGCCAGCACACGGCGCGGCCGCCAGCCCAGGCCACGCGCTCCGTGCGGGCCTGCGCCGACAGCGCGTCGATCAGGTCGACCTCACTCTGCATCCGCGAGCACCACCACGCCGTCGGCCGCCTTCACGCCCTGGCCTTCGGCCAGCACGAACACCGGGTTGATCTCGGCCTCGATCAGGCGCTCGCCCAGCTGCGCGGTCATCTGCGAGAACGCCACGATGGCCGACACCAGTGCCTCCACATCGGCCTTGGGCCGCCCGCGGTAGCCGTCGAGCAGGGGCCAGGTCTTGAGTTCGCGCACCATCTCGTGCGCCACCTGCCGGCTCAGGCCGCCTTGTCGGGGCAGCATGCGCAGCGTGGTGTCCTTGAACAGCTCGGCAGTCACGCCGCCCATGCCGAGCAGGATGGCCGTGCCCAGCCCATCGCGGTGCATGCCGAGGATGAGCTCGGTACCACCCGACACCATTTCCTGCACCAGAAAGCGCGTGGGCTTCACCCCGGCCCGGGCCTCCACCTCGTCGGCCATGCGGGCGAGGCGCGCGCCGATCTGATCGGGCGGCACGTTCACCGCCACGCCGCCCACATCGCTCTTGTGCGTGATCTCGCCCGTGAGAATCTTGAGCACCACCCGCTCACCCAGCGGGCGCGCGGCCTGCTCGGCCTCGGCGGGGGTGCCCACCACGGTTTCGGCGGTGCAGGGAATGCCGAAGCGCGTGAACAGTTGTTTGCACTCGGCTTCGTTGAGCGATCCGCCCGCGATGTCCTGCACGGCCACGGGCGCCCCCAGTGGGGCGGCGGCGTGCTCGACCCAGCGGCGGGTCTGCAACATGG
>Ga0067045_1029114_pt1 | contig 23723 bp, 17 predicted proteins | sample TerdegcTABiofilm_FD_59184 | JGI IMG/M metagenome (GOLD analysis project Ga0067045, IMG submission 59184) | Combined Assembly of (Gp0054472, Gp0054536) Wastewater bioreactor microbial communities from Singapore -Terephthalate degrading...
GATGGAGCCCACGACCGGGATCGAACCGGTGAACCTCTTCCTTACCAAGGAAGTGCTCTACCTACTGAGCTACGTGGGCACAACAAAACCCGGCGTTACGATTTTATTTTCTGAGAGAGGATTCTCAGCGCAAGGCCGGCGCCAATAATAACTCAGGAAAATTCCTGAGGGCGATTTTTGGAGCGGGAAACGGGACTCGAACCCGCGACGTTCAGCTTGGAAGGCTGACGCTCTACCAACTGAGCTATTCCCGCATGCTTCCGTACAGAAAAAATCTGCCGCTTTTTTGATGGTGGAGGGGGGAGGATTCGAACCTCCGAAGGCGTCGCCAACAGATTTACAGTCTGCCCCCTTTAGCCACTCGGGAACCCCTCCACGTGGAGCTGGCGATGGGACTCGAACCCGCAACCTGCTGATTACAAATCAGCTGCTCTGCCAGTTGAGCTACGCCAGCAAACGGCTCCTCTATGAAAACAAAACATTTATACTTAAAAAATATTTTTGTCAAGTTATTTGTTTGGGCGGACTGATGTTAGTAGGATGGAATGTTCTAGCAGTGCGGAGTGTGTCTGGCGACTGATTTATGGACCATTTGGCCAGTTACACTCAGCACGCAAAAAAAGGATATGTGCGAGTCAGGAGAATCAAGAGGCTAATATGTATGCTACTGAAACTAAGCCACAAATAGCCAGGTTGGCATCTGTTATCGCTTCAAGCACAAGTCTATCAACCATGTTTCGTTTTAGAATAAAAGAAAAAAGGAGATAGTAGAAGACGACATTGATTACAAGGAAAAGGGAGAGTCTAGGGGTAATTTGCATTACTCCAGATGCCAAGAGTAAGAGAGTAAGGGCTATCAGAAGATGGTTTAGAAGCTTCTTCGTATTCAGTGCTCCCAAGAGGATGGGTATAGTCTCTCGTCCGACGATTCTGTCTCCCTGAATGTCCAGAAGGTCGGACAGAGCAGTTCTCCAGAAGACCATTCCAAAGGCGAACAAGAATGTGGTAAAAAACGCTAGCATTCCGGGAATAAGATCAAAATCCAAAATTGGCAAGGCGCACGCGGTCATGGCCCAACCTGTGGCGACCAAGGGAGTTTTAGATCCTGGAAAGTCCTTGATGGCGCGCCAGTATTTCATTGGAGATCTGGAAAAACTGAATATCGGAACGGAGTAGAGTAAACCTGTTACTGTCATGAGAGTCAGGACTATCCCAGAAAGGACGCTAATTTTAAAGCTCAATGCGATAGCTGATAGGCTGGACATAGCGCCAATTATAGTTAACATGAGATCATGACGAGTATAGAAAGATGCTATCTCAGGTGTGTTGAAACGCACTGCCCCTCCGCGCTCCTGAATACGATTAAGTAGGTGCATTGAAAAAACGAACAATGCTGAAACAAGGGGAGCAATCCAACTTAAAGGTTCTAATAAAAGGGTTTGGCAAGTAACTGTCAAGCCAGCTCCTGCCAAGGCAGCCCAACCATAAACCATGACAGAGACATCGCCCAATCGTCTCAATTTTGATAACCAATCACTCCTGTTGGCTCTATCAATTTGTTTCAACCTGTCTATGACTTGTCTAATCTGCCAGTTGGGAGTGCTTGCTCCAGCTGTAACCGCAACTGCTTCCGCTCCCTGAAGGTCAGACGAGCTGATTTCTTCGTCAGTTTCGATATGCATCACCGGCTTACCATGGTCTGATGCTACTTTAGCTAATCTTTGCGTGTTTCCCGAACCCTTGCCGCCGACTACGATTACAAGATCCGCTTGACTCGCTAGATCTTTGACTTCTGCCTGCCTTTTTTTTGTAGAATCGCAAATAGTGTTGTAAACTTTTGTCTTAAGACCTTCCGAATTTAACAGATCAACAACATTTCTAAAAATGTCTGGTTCCTGCGTAGTTTGAGCTACCACACAAATTGTTTGATCATGAGGCACGCAATCGAGTCGAGGTTTGAAATCTTTTCCCGAGATTACCAAACCTCCTGAGGAGGCAAATCCCATCAAACCTCTGACTTCTGGGTGATCCTCATCCCCTACGATGACGCAAAAATGACCCATTTGGGCATGCTTATTGATAAAAGCTTGCACCTGAGCTACGCGAGGGCAGGTGGCGTCTATTATTGTTACACCTTTTGATTCCAATTGGGATTTTTCTTGAGGCGATATTCCATGAGCCCTGATGATGACGGTACCTTCTGTTATTTGCTCAATTGCATTGACTTGTGAAATCCCTTTAGATGCCAAAAGCTTAAGAGTCTGAGGATTATGGATCAGCGGTCCGTAAGTCACAATGGGTTTCAACAGGGCTTCTCGTTGCAGATCTAGAGCCATTTCAAGAGCTCGCCGGACACCCATGCAGAATCCGGCTGTTCTGGCCAATTTTATCTTCATGTTTCTGATCCATGCTCGAGGCTTAAAACAGATAGCATTTCGTCCACTGTAGACAAATTAACTCAACTCTTCGATTCTCTTCACCACCCCTAATTTGCCACAATAATAACGTTTACCACTCCAATCAATATGATTCACTGCAATCGAATGCGCATAGACATAGGTGGACAATGCTAGGAGGGGAAAGATTCCAAGAATCCATGTTGTTAATGAAAGATGATGAGGATTGATTTTGTTCAGTACTATGAAAGCAAGAAGAGTAACCAATAGGAAAAAGCCGGGAATCAGTGTTTGCAAGCTAAAAGACAAATTCACCACGTCTGCTCCGATCATCAAAATGCTGATAAAGGTAGATGCGCTCAACATAAACTGCCAGACCATGGAGGATAACCATACAGCAGGATTTGTGAATTTTGGGAAGAGTATTTGTCTATGGAGAAAGCCGAGGAATCCGTTGATGGTTTGAGATGGAAGCGGAGTTTCCATAACGCTTTCTAGTGAAAAATGCACCTTTATCCCAGACTGGACTAGGACATTTCCTAAAACTAGATCATCTACGACGGTTTTATTCCAGTATGACCTAACATCTAAAAGCTCAAACAAACTTCGATCCACTGCAGTAGACCCGCCCCAAGGCTTGGGATGAATTGCAATTAACATTGATATCAACGAACCATATATAGCCTGGCAAATGCCAGCAATGCTGGCTGGGCGCTGCGGGTTGAATGTTCTGAATGTCGTAACAGCCCGGGCCTGTCCTTTTCTTATAGGACGAGTAATGGAAGTCAGCCATTCTGGACTGGCAATGCTATTACCATCGCATGTCACGAGAACAATGGTATCTGGATCGAGCATACTAGCCCCATAAGCTAAGCTGTGGTTTTTCTGGCCACAATTTCTCGTAGGGCCACTGATCAGAATCTTACTATTGGTAAATTCTGCGCAAAGCTTCTCGAGAAATGAGTATGCGTCATCCTCCCTTTTTTCTAAGATAAAATTTACTAGATAATTGGGATAATTTTGATTCAGCAGTGATCTAAAGATGAGTTCTTGTCCTTCGTAAAAGCCCTTTATTGGAACAAGAACTTCCACTAAAGGCATAGGGCCGAGTTCGGAGCAACATTTGGAATCGCGAGCAGCTAGATAGAGATTTAACAGTCCGATTATCAATAAAAAAACGACCGATAAAGTCGTTAAAATGATGAGTAAATGGGCAAACAATTAATAACTATTACCAATAACTGAGATATATGAACTCAGTAGAAAAAACGTTGGATTATACTTAGGGGAATTTATCGAAAAATTCCTGCTTACTGGGTCACGCTAATTTTAACATTACATGTCAGACCGTCTTTGATTTTGCCATCCGTATTGTCAAGTAGACATTCAATCTCATAATCAGCCGGGGATTCAAGAGCGGGATTTCTACTAACCCATGGTATTCTACTGACTTTACAAGGAAATCGTTTTTCGGGAATCGCGTCAAATGTTACCGAGCCTCTGTCACCTGTTTTAAGTTTTACCAAGTCTAATTCATGAACTTTACACCTCACCACCATGGGATGGGTAGTGGCAACGGTTACAACAGGAGTTCCTGTGGGTAATTCCGAATTGACTCTAAGTTCAGGCGAAAGCCAAATTACCTGTCCATCAATAGGGGATGCTAGAAAAGCAATATCCAACGGTAAATCCGTGTTCGAATAACTCCGTTTCGTCTGATATTCCAATAAGTCGAGGTCTCTTTTTCTCTTGGACTCAAAAAATTTAAGATCTTCTTCAGTCTTTCGAATTCCATCTTCCGATTGCTTTATGGTTTCCTTAACTTCCAAAACTTGTTTTCTTGAACTTTCAACTTCTCGTTCCTTGTTCGTGACTGCGTCGTCATCTGCCAAACCTTTGGAGTTAAGTGTCTTAATGTCGTTTAGCTCTTGAAGAGCTTTATCTAAAGCAATTTGTTTGAGAGGCAGGGAAACCTTGTTAAGTTTGTCTAAATTAATCTGCTGGTCAAATAAAGCATTCTTGAGTCTTAAAACCTCAGATGGGAACAGGATTTGATGCACCTGAATCATCGATTGCCGATCCAATTTATATTTGACCAGTACATTGTCAAGATTAACTGACTGACCTTCTTTTGCCTCGATGCTTAAAATTTCTCCTCCATATGGCATGAGAATCTTCCGCTGAAGGTCGGAAAAACTCTTGCCCCTGAAAATTATTTCGGCTTCCGATTTTGCGTCAGCTATTTGAGGGACTATAGCCGCCTTGGCAGGTACAGGACTAGATACGGCCTTTTTCGGTTCTTGAGTTACCACTAACAATGCCAAAGACGCTACGGCTACAAGACACGCCAAAAGGACTCCGTATGCTTTAACCCGTTTTTTCGGGTTATCAGTATCGAATTGCGGCATTGTATTTGTTTAAACCTCCTGCCATTGTGGCTAAATCTATCAGTTCATTAACCCTGCTCTGCAGATCATTTGCCACATTTAAATGAGCCTCGATTGTTTTTATTCTCTGGTTGGAATATTCGCCATAATCAATTTGGCCAGATTTGTAAAGAACAGCAGCTTTTTCTTCAGCAAGCTCCGCTAATTTTGCCTGTTCTCTAGACAAAGAAGTTTGCTCTCCAGAAGAATTGATCTCACCCCTAATTCTTTTAAAATCGCTGTAAAGCTTTTCTGAAAGCTGCCTTCGGTCAATCTCGAGTTGCTGAGCCTTAAATTTCTGTCTTGAAATATCCCTAACTCTCTTGAAACCATCCCATATAATATAATCAAGGCCCAAAGCCATATTCACACCTGATGTTGTGTTGGGGGTATTTTTATTATCGGTGAAGACGAATAATGGTTTTGGAACTAACTGTAGATAAGCCCCTGTAACCATGACTGATTGAGCTTGTTCTTTCTTGGCGGCCATTTTCAGTTTTAGGTTTCTACCCTGAACATCGGCAAACGTCAGCCACTTACCGTTAAATCCGTTTAAAATTTGATTCGCAGCATCCCGCGTGTCCAAAGGAAGATAATAATCAGGATGATAACCCATTAACGTCTTTAACACGGAAAGCTTCTGGTCCAATTCTCTTTCAAGACTCTTGATTTTCAGTTGCTGAGCTCTGAGGGAGTTGGTCCATGATTGTAGGGTAAAAGAATCAAGATTTCCTTGCTCAAATTTGCTTTTGCCGAAATTCACCTTATTGTTGTAAATTGCAAGGATTTGCTTCTGACCCTTTATGTTTGACTGAAGATTATTGATAGCATAGAAGAGCTTCGCCATGTGGGCGACATTGTCAGAGATTTTATCAAAATGAGCTAACTTGGCTATGTCAACGAAAATGGATCTGGCCCTAATTTTTATTAGGGCTTCATAAGGATTCCAGTTCGTCATGGCGAATTGGACGTTAAATTTGGATGGATTTGGATTATTGACGTCGTCTGTCCTGATGAAATAATAACGAGTGATCAACTGAAAGGTGGGCAGCAACTCGGCCTGAGCATCCTTAAGATCCACGGATGCCACCTGTATATCCAACTTATTAGATACCAAAGACTCGGAATGAACAAAAGCGTATCGGACACATGTGGGAAAATCAAAATATCCGAACGGTTCCCCGCCTGATGGAGATGCTGTATTCGCGTTTACTCGTGCCGAGGAAAATACAACAAGAAATAGCAATAGTGCTATGCACCCCACAACGCGAAACAGCGCCTTGAGCTGGAGAAATCCCCACGCGTAGGAAAAATCGTAATCCTTTGCACTTTTGAATAAAGCGCTCACGCTATTCCCATACCCAGATACCCATTAAGAGGTTACTTAAAGGGCTGAATTCAATTAACTGTAAATATTATACTATCTCATCAAAACTATAAATCTGATTCTCTGCGCTAAGTATATCCAAGATACAAATGAATGTCAACGAAGTTTTGTAGCGCGCTATGAGATTAGACCCTGCCATGACTATGGATTAGGTATTTAAGATAAGCCGCTGATCTAATGATAATAAATATGTCACATTGCGAACAATTCCAAAAATCAGGGTCAAGGCCCAAAAAAGCCTTCAGTAAACTGAATCTCACGAATTGGATGTGCCGCTCATTTGACCCGAGACCACAATTGATCTAATCCATTTTTTCCTGGTGTTCTGGTGATCATGAAATCACCCTTAACGCCGTAAACATACATGTCTATCCTGGATTTGTCGGGCAACGTCACAAAAATTTTGTGATCGTCATAAGACCAAACTCCATCAACTCCGACCGGATAAGTTTCGCTAAACATTCTGAATGTGCCGTCTTTCCGGAGGGTCATGAGAGTTCGGAAAACAGGTTCCTTTGAATTATTGGGTTTTTCAGCCAATGGATTTTCCTCCGGAAGCCTTTCCCAGCTACCGATAACAGTTTGCCAGTCCAAATTAGCCTGAAAAATTTGCTCAGGAGTTATTCCACCCGATGCGTGGGATAGGGTGAAACCAGAAAACACCAAAGTACAGATAGCTAACAAAACTCTAAAAAATGACACTCTGGCAACCTCTAATTCTGAATATCTAGTCAACACTATCTCAAACAGCGTTTCCTCAAGATGACTATATCACTGTCGAGCAAAGGTTTACAGTTAATCAAAACCAAAATAAAGAACTTGATTCTTCAAATTTAAATTCAAAAGAGGAAAAGTTAACGTATGGTTAGTTACCTAAACATGGATTTAAAAGTGGTCCAAAATGTTTGGGATTGAGATGAACCTGTTGTAAACAGCGAAGGCCAAAACCGGAGCATCTGTGTTTTGCATAGGTACAAATAAAAATAGTAGTTTCAATAATTAAGCTCACAGATGGTAACTTAAATAGGGCTTTTTATAAGATCATACTTTTTAAGTAAAATATAACATCGTAACATTAATAATTTTCTTGACAGGTATATGTTTGCATGATACGTCCCTGCGCCAGGGTTGACTCGGGGGTTATGTCTTAACGCATTTCCTCAGCTTACACACTTTTGATGTGTATAGACCTGTCCCAATAAAGGAGGGTATGATGGTCAAGAGAATTCTGATTTTCTCACTTTGTTTAACGACGCTAATGATGGCGTCACTAGCTTTGGCGGGGGGTAAGGTAGTTGCTCCGGCTGCCCCAATTCCTTGTGCTCCTCAGCCATGTGGCCCTGGTGTAGGACCGAACCCGGCATATTGGGGGGACGCTCCTTTCCCTGGACTCTGTGGTGGAGTAGTGGCTTTACCATTTTTGGTGGTAGGTAGCTTGTTGGGAGGAAATACTGCTGCTCCATACGGTGTACCAGCTTACGGCGCTCCTGCCCCGAGGCCTTATGGTCCGGTTCCGATGGCTCCTAATTGTGCGCCTGTAGCCCCCCCGGCTTGTGGCCCTGTGGCGCCGGTTGGTTGTGGGCCTGCTCCATACGCCGGTGGAGTTTTAGGTGGAGGACTCCTGGGTGGCCTGCCATGTCTAGAGTTGTGTTCCGGAATTCTCGGCGGTCTTGGCGGTGGTCTCGGCTTCGGTTTGTAGGACTGATAGAGGTCTTGAGTTCATAGTAGATGTAACTTAGAAATTGCTTAAGCAAGAAACTTAATAGCGAACTAATCAAAAAATCATAACAATCCTTCCAATCCTTTGGGGACTTTCAGTCCCCTTTTTTTTCCCCAACCTTTGGCGCTGCTTTAGGAACAAAATTTGTTATTGAATTATGGATAGCATAATATGTAGGTTTGGATTGAATTGGGAAAATCTAATAGAAATCAAAAAGTGGAGTTATGAGTGAGATTTCCAATCGCCTCGAAACAATCGAAGGTGTCTTAGAGAAATTAATTTTTTGTCACTCCGAACACGACTTCGTTGTGGGCGCTTTATCTTTGATAGGTCGATCTGATCCAGTGACTATCGTAGGTAGGTTAGCTCAGCCACATCCTGGGGAAACCCTAATGTTGAAGGGCTATTGGGAATTTTCAAAAAGCTATGGTGAGCAGTTTAGATTCACTCATGCAGAGATAAAATCGCCATCTACAGTCAGGGGAATTGAAAAATATCTGTCCTCAAATTTAATAAAGGGCATTGGTCCCAAAATGGCTCAAAGGATCACTGCGAAATTTGGAACGCACACCCTTGATGTAATAGAAAAAGACCCCGATAGACTCCGAACAGTTTCAGGAATAGGAAAAAACCGGGCGGAACTCATATCTCAAGCTTTTCAACGGCAGCGGGAAATCAGAGATGTTATGTTGTTCTTACAGACCCATGGAGTTTCATCGACATACGCGTACAGGATATTCAAGAAATATCAAAATCAATCAATAAAAGTTGTTCGAAGAAATCCCTACGTGCTAGCGACAGACATCCGAGGGATAGGTTTTAAATCTGCCGACAAAATAGCGGCAAGTTTGGGGATTGATCTAAAATCCCCATTAAGGGCAAAAGCCGGAATTATACACACTCTCGATTTGTCTCTCTCCGAGGGCCACTCGTATCTGCCTAAATCACAATTAATAGAGAAAGCTCGGTTGCTCTTGGGAGTCGACAGCGAAGCCCTCGAAAATGCCTTTAAGGCGCTCTTGTTGAGCCATGACCTAATTATGGAAGATGAACGCGCTTATTTGGCCCAGATGGCTCGAGTGGAAAACTCTGTAGCCAGCCGAATAAAAGACCTGCAAGTTTCCCCGAATATTTTGCCCAAAATCAATTCTCATGCAGCTATTCAATGGGTTGAAGCACGTTCTACCTTACGCCTATCTGAAGGTCAAAAATTAGCAATAAAAATGGCAACTTCTAGTAAAATCCTCATAATTACAGGAGGCCCTGGAACAGGAAAAACTACCCTCCTAAAATCTCTAATAACAATATTTGATGCAAAAAAGATTCAAACTGTGCTTGCAGCTCCAACGGGTCGAGCGGCAAAAAGGTTAGCTGAATCTACTGGCAAAACGGCAAAAACTGTTCATAGGTTGTTGGAATACTCACCAATTGAAGGTGGTTTCCAGAGAAATCCAGGAAATCCATTGGAGGCGGACGTAGTTATAATAGATGAGGCATCGATGTTGGATGTCCTACTCACTAATAGCCTGCTAGGCGCAATGGCTTTTACATCCAGTTTGATATTGGTTGGGGACGCTGACCAACTACCCTCAGTAGGCCCTGGAAATGTCTTGCGGGATCTCATAGAATCTGAGCAAGTCCCCGTAATTCGTCTCGATACAATATTTAGGCAAGCTCGAGAAAGTGACATAGTAGTGAACGCCCACAGAGTCAACGAGGGCAAACTACCCATAAAAAACCCCGTCGAGAACAAGCTCAGTGATTTTTACCTTATAGAAAAGGAAGATCCTGACGATATTGTGCGTGTTATCAAGGAGTTGATTTCTAATAGGATACCTAACAGGTTCAAGTTCAATCCAGTTGATGAGATACAAATTCTTACTCCTATGAATCGAGGACAGGTTGGCACAGAGAGGTTAAACAATGAAATTAGAGAATTAGTAAACCCAACCGGAAAGTCCATTAAGGGTGATCGTTTCAGGGTAGGCGACCGAGTCATGCAGGTCAGAAATAATTATGAAAAGGAAGTCTTTAATGGTGATATTGGATGCATAACGTCATTTGATGAAAATTGGGATGAGATATTGATAGAATTTGATTCCCGAAAACTGACTTACCATGTGAATGAACTTGACGAGCTTACCCTTGCCTATGCAGTAACAATTCACAAATCTCAGGGAAGCGAATATCCGTGTGTAGTTGTTCCGTTGAGCACTCAGCACTACGTCATGCTCAAAAGGAACCTCCTATACACAGCTATAACTCGAGGTAGGAAACTAGTGGTATTGGTGGCAAACCCAAAAGCTATGGAGATTGCGGTGGCAGAAAAAAATATCGAACGCCGTTTTACTGCATTGGCGCACAAGCTGAGAGCATAGACTTGATCAAAACTAGCCGACACGACTCATCTATCGAGAAGGTCCTGCCTATCCTGAATAGCTTTTTCATACAATTTAAAATAATCTTTGGCTGAACGCTTCCAAGAAAAATCTTTTTTCATCCCCCTTACCATCAATCTTTGCCAAGTTTCGGGATCAGACCGAAACAGACTAATTGCGCGTTTGATAGTTTCCTCCAATTCGAATGCGGCAGGCGTGACAAATTTGAAGCCGGTTCCCGAATCTGTTTCTGAATCAAACTCATCCACTGTGTCCATCAATCCGCCAGTTGATCTAACTATTGGAACTGTGCCGTATCGTAAAGCGTAAAGTTGGTTGAGTCCACACGGTTCATATCTGGAAGGAACCAATAGTATGTCAGCCCCGGCAAATATTTTGTGGGCTAAAAAATAATCGTAGCTTAGAAACGTCGCAATCTGGTTTCCATACAACTGGTTGAGCTCAGAAAACGCTTTCTGGTAATATGCCTCACCTGTTCCAAGTAGAACTAGCTGGACATCAGCCGTCAAAAGAGACGGAACGGACTCTAGTAACAAGTCAACGCCTTTTTGGCTGGACAATCGACTAACCATGCCTACGATAGGAACTGCCGGATCGACTGGTAATGATGCTAATTTCTGAAGGTCATTCTTACAATCACGTTTACCCGAAAGGTCTTCGGAGGAGTAGTTGGCACAGATTAGAGTGTCAGTTTCCGGATTCCAGATTCCATAATCAACACCATTGAGTATTCCTGACAATCTCTCACCCTTTTCCTGAAGCACTCCTTCTAAACCAAAACCGAATTCTGGCGTCAAGATCTCATTTCTGTAACCTTTAGAGACAGTATTTACTTCATCGGCAAAAACAATTCCACTTTTTAAAAAATTCAGTTTTCCATGAAATTCCATATGCCTAGGAGTAAAAAATTCCCAGCCAACCCCAACCAAGGGCATATCTAAGTGCCAAAAGATACCCTGATACCCCAGATTATGTATTGTCATGACTGCCGCGCTAGACGATAGATTTGTCTCGCCGGCATAAAGTGTTCGCAAATAGACAGGGGTTAGAGCTGCCTGCCAGTCATGAGAATGAAAAACATCATAAGGAGATTTAGAAATAAGAGCTGCTTCGATTGCGGCTCGAGTAAGAAACACGAAGCGCTCTGCATTATCATCATAATCGCCTTCAGGAGTTCCATAAAGGTTATCCCTATCGAAATATTCTGGGCAATCGAGAAAAAGATAACGAACCCCTTTAGGAGTTAGATGATCCCAAAGACCTGCTCTTACTTGTTTGGCATTCAAACTAACTTCTATTTCCAGATCAAGTTTCCTTATCTTAAATCTGTCTTCAGATATGCCTCTATATTTTGGCATGAAGACATCAATTTCAACACCGAGGCTAGCAAGTTCAGCTGGCAATGCCTGTAAAACCTCTCCCAAACCCCCCGTCTGGGCAAAAGGCGTTGCTTCGGGAGTAATCATTAATACCCGCACTTTATGGGACCTCCGTAAACTTCGGACTGTTAGTGAGCCCTAATTCCAGGTAATAAAAAGTGTATTGACATTTATTTTTCATGGATTTGGGATGCAAGATGATTTGAAATCCCAAATAAGGTTTTCTTGCTCTACCAAAAGTCTTAATACGATAACATAAATAACAGGAACCTTCTAAAATGACTAAAATAAGCCGCTCGCATCCGATAAAACTAAGAAGTTGTTGATTTTTTTATGTGTTCTATTAATCCACCATTTTTGAGCAGCTGGTCCATAAAATCTGGAATAGGGGTCACATGAAAACTATTTCCAGAGGTTAAATTGTGTATTGTCCCTGATTGCTGATCTACCTCAATGATGTCCCCCTCGTTAATTTTTTCGGAAGCTTCGCTAGATTCTAATATCAATAGGCCCATATTAAAAGCATTCCTATAAAAAATTCTAGCAAATCCAGACGCTATAACACAAGAAATGCCAGCTCCTTTTATAGCTACTGGCGCATGTTCCCTGGAAGATCCACATCCAAAATTTTTTCCAGCTACTATTATATCTCCCTTGGCAACTTTCTGAGGAAACGAGGGATCAGCATCCTCCATGACATGCTCGGCTAGTTTCTCGGGTTCGGTAAAACTAAGATACCTAGCCGGAATAATTTCATCAGTATTAACATCATCTCCAAATTTCCAGACCTTACCACGAAAAGCCATCAAGTCCTCCTCACACATCAGCTCAGTCTTGATAATATCAAACCGATTTAAGCAATCAATAATTTTACGAGCATATAAAACTAGACTACTTTTTACATTTTTGACTGAATAAAGCAAGCGCATGCCCTGAATCAGGCCAAGGCCGTCATCTTTTCAATTAGGTCTGGCATTTTCGAAAAAGGATTCTGGGAAGAAAATGTGCTATAAGTAAGAATTCAATAAACGTTTAAGGTGGAATTTAATTGTCACTCGTAAACAATCTTAGATTTCGTCCTCAGATAATACCGGGGATGACCCTGAAACTATTATTGAAATCACTAATTTTAAACGACTGTCAGGTAGATACGGCCTGCTACGGAAGATTAGCTTTCCTTAGTGGCCTAGGGGTCTTGAACAGCATGCTTGGATGTTGCGAAACTTTTTTTAATTCCAAGGATATAAATTCAGCTAACCTAGGATGCAGCCCTTTATTTGTTATTGGGCATTGGAGAAGTGGAACAACTCATCTGCACAATCTATTGAGCCTGGACAAAAGATTTTCTTCCCCAACGGCTTATCAGGCTTCATTTCCTAATCATTTCATTTTTAGCCAAGTTGCTAATGTAATCTTTAATTTGATAGCTCCTCCAAAAAGACCTATGGACGAGGTTGCTTTTTCAGCCGAGGCTCCTCACGAAGACGAGTTTGCACTAGCAGCTGGCTCTCTTGTATCCCCATATATGAAGGTTCTGTTTCCCCGGACGGCGCCAGAGGCCTATACCTCTTTAGATCCTAAACAATGGTCTATTGATGCGCTTTTAGCCTGGAAGCGGAATATGTTGATCTTTGTAAAAAAAATGACCCTCTCCGAAGGGGGAAGGCTGCTTTTCAAATCTCCACCGCATATGGGAAGAATCGAACTGCTAACTGATATGTTCCCAAATTCTCAATTTGTTCATATTGTTCGGAATCCATACAATGTATATCTCTCAACAAAAAAACTTTGGAGAGATTCGTTCGCCCATGTTCATTTACAGACCCCATCACCTGATCTAGTTCAGGAAACAATATTGTCGTGGTATGAGGAACTGTTCGCATTGTTTGAAAGAGATCAACAATTGATAGGTCCAGAATCCCTGGTGGAAATAAAGTACGAGGATCTAGATCAAGATCCGATCACCACTCTAGCGCACGTTTATGAAAAATTGAGGTTATCAAACTTTGAAGAAGTTAAGGCCTGTGTTGGAAAATACATTCTCTCTCTTAAAAATTACAAAAAAAATACATACGATCTTACAGATCAAGAAAAAAAGCTGATCGCCTCCAGATGGGGTAAAATATTTCTTCGATACAATTATGAAATTTAACACATGAGAATTTTTCTGTTTGGTGATTTAACAACATCCAGATGATCGAATAGACGACTTCTGACTATCACTGTTGCAGGGTTCAACAACACAGCAACAATTCGAACCTTTCTTCCCTAGCGCTGTGTTAATGACAGCTGTGGCGCATCCCACTCCCGTTCTAACCTGGACAGCTTTTGTGTAACAGTTTTTTTGACACGCCCCACATTCAATACACGCGTCTAAATCAATAATTTTGACGCTACCGTTCTCCTTAGCAAAAACACCTCGTGGACAAACATTTATACAAACCTCGCATCCTACACATAAGTCAGTGTTTAATTTAAGAGTGCTAACATTTCGTAGGTAAACAACTTTTTTCATTAGGTGATAAGCCTCTACTTATCGAATATCGTTACAAGGGCCAAAACCATACCGCATGAAAAACCAATTATCTGCAATGGGATTGCCCATCTCATTTCCTTTTTAACTCCTGACAAAGATGTGTAAGTTGATGATCCCGTAAAATTGAGTGTGATGTACGAAGAAACAGAGCTTATAGTAAAAATCCATACAAGAGCTTCGTTCCAAGACCATGGGTTACCGTAGAAAACGTGTCTGGAGAGCAGCAGTAACAAAGCACAAATTAATCCAATGAAAAGGCCCTTAACTGAAAAAGCTCTGCCCGGTAACCATGGCAATAACATCGGACCCCAAAAAGCCCCTGTCAAGATGCCGGAAAAGATTCCAAAAACGATGAAAAGTCCCTCTCCTTTCACATTTTCCAGGTCTGTTCCTGACCCAATAAGACCGCTTATTATCAAAACCAGCAAGCATAAAAAGCAACCAATCTTAATATAGTGAAGAAGTTCAATAGGGATCAAAGTGAGTCTATCGGCTATAGTGAATGTTTTTGTTCGCATTGCCTCATTAGATTTCTTGCCATTATTAATGAACTCGAGCAAATTTCTGCAATCTACCGGTCCAAATATGACTTTGAAATCTGTTTTTTCTCGCGTTTCATAAGCTGATATTCCCGAGGCTCCTAGCTGGGGAACGATCAAACACCGGTGTTTTACGAGCCTGTGTAAACTGCATGACATGATCTTACTTACGAGTTCAGCGGTTCCGAATGTTCCTTTGCCTGCGGCGCACCAAACATTTATGCCCTGGGTGTCTAAGACCAAAATCCAGAATGACTTTTCTTTAAGGCAAGCCCGCAATGAGTCGAAGCTCAATTTGTAATTAGAAGTAACGAGAATTTCTGATTCCGAATCAGGACTTCCGAAAGCATACAAACCAGGGTCCACCATATAATTTTCTCTTTTGATGCCACATCTAACCCTTGCAGTTCCCAACCAATCCGCAAAAGTCATGAAATTGTTCACAACTGGAACGGGTCCCAAAACTGATTGGATACTTGATATTACAAATGGCTGCTTGAGACTTGGATGTCTCAACTGAGACTCAACCCTCAAACATCAACCAGGGGTTATTGTAGAAGGATAACTAGGTTCAACCGCCTCCAAATTAGGAACATCGGAAAATGATTCAGGACTTTTGAAAAGTGTCTCGGTATTCATCATCTTAGTTGCCCACCATTTTTTCAGATTCCTCTATTAGACATAATCCCTGCTCCAATAGGCCTATCAAACATTGATCAGCGATAGAGTAGTAAACATGTAAGCCATCACGCCGATGAAATAGAACTCCGCTATCCAAAAGCTTTTGAAGCTGATTGGAAACAGCTTGTGGTTTCATACATACGATTTGCGATAATTCACCGACCTTAAGTTCGCTGCTAATAGATAAGGCATGCAAAATTCTCAGGCGGGTGACATTTGACAACAGTTTAAAAAGGGATCGTATTTTTTGAGCCAACTGGATGGAAACCAGGTCTCGATCTTGAAGTCTAGGGTTTCCAGGACAGCAGTGATCTGAGAGAACATTATTCATCAAAGAATCCTCAAAAAAATATTACATTAATATATGTAATACTGTATTATTGTGATGTCAAGACACTAATTTTTCCTAAAGTTGATCTTCTTGGAAATCAATTTAAATTCATTTCAGGGATTCGAGACTCGGAGATGATTGACAATTGTCATTAGAATAAAGCTATATTATCGATTCAAACTTCAAGAGGCCCCAATGAGATACACTGAAAATGATGGGCGAGCAAATTCAATTGATTTGATGATGATCTCTCGGTCGGTTTTTTAACAAAATGACAGGAACTTTTAACATCACACCTATGATGCGCCAATACAGCGCTCAGAAAAGTCGTCATCCTGACGCTATTCTACTATTCAGAATGGGTGACTTTTACGAGATGTTTTTTGATGACGCCGAGAAGGCCTCTAAGATATTGAACATTGCCCTAACGACTAGAGACAAGAATCGCCAAGAAAAAACACCAATGTGCGGTTTTCCCCACCATGCTGCTTCTTCATATATTTCGAAACTTCTTGCAGCAGGCCAAAGAGTAGCAGTTTGCGATCAGATAGAAAATCCCAAAGAGGCCAAGGGGATTGTCAAGCGAGAAGTGACCAAAGTCATCACCCCGGGGTTGACTGATGACGCCGGAATCATAAATCCGACTGAAAATCATTTCATAACTTGCCTGGCAAGCAACAATCAGGAGCTTGGAATAGCGTCATTCGACTTATCCACAGGTGATCTTAAAATAACGTCAACCTCCGAAGCTTCATTGGCTTTTCAGGAGCTTCAACGGATAGACCCCAAAGAAGTATTGATTTCCCCTAATTTTCAGACGCATTCAAAATTTGGAACAATGTTACAACAAGGCCATTATTTTAAAGATCTGGATGACTGGATGTTTGAATCTAGGACAGCCTCGGACTTTCTCAAACATCATTTTGGCGTTCAAAATCTTGCGGGATTTGGTCTTGATGATTTTTCATGTTCCACAATAGCTCTCGGTGCTCTGCTGAATTATGTGAAGCAGAACAGGATAGAGACCCCGATTCACGTGAAGCCCCCATTTTTTTACAATCTTAGTGAATTCATGGTGTTGGATAACTCTACCCTAAAAAATCTTGAAATTTTCCGAAATCTAAAGGATGGCGCCGTTTCCGGTTCGCTCATAAGTGTCTTAGATAGGACCAGAACCGCCATGGGATCGAGACTTTTAAAAAATTGGGTTTCTTATCCAATGATGGATGTGGAAGAGATCAAAAAAAGAAATCTGGCTGTCAGAGAGCTTGTTGACGAAAGTAGTCTTCGAAAAGATCTAAGGGAATCATTAAAAGAAATATTTGATATAGAACGTATCGTCGGAAAAATAGCGCTTAAAAGCGCAACACCTAGAGATCTCGTACAATTGGCCAATTCGACTGCCAAACTTCCTGGTTTGATTGAACTGCTCAATTATCAGGAGAATCCTTATCTTTCGGAGCTGGCTCAAACTGATGACTTGTCATATGTAACTCATGCCATTAGAGAGGTATTAAATGAGGTTCCACCAGCAAATTTTAAGGACGGGGGAGTCATAAGAAGTGGTTTCAACAATGAACTGGATGAATTAAGAGAGATCGGTAAAAGTGGCAAACAGTGGATCGCTCAGATAGAGGCTCGGGAAAGAAAAGCAACTGGAATAAATAACTTGAAAGTCTCTTACAACAAGGTTTTTGGTTACTATATCGAAGTGACAAAAGCTAACCAGCAGAGAGTTCCTCCTTCATATTTTAGGAAGCAAACCCTAGTAAACTCAGAACGCTACATTACCGAGGAGCTCAAAAACTATGAGCTCAAAGTGTTAAGCGCTCAGGACAAAATACTTGAGCTCGAAGAAAAAATTTTCGAACAACTACGTAATAACATTATTCAAGTGATTGGACGAATTCAACAAACTTCCCAAAACGTAGCTACAATTGACGTCTTAGCCTCATTGGCAGAAGTGGCGGCGAACAGAAATTATTCTTTGCCCGACATTCATAACGGCGATGAGATCAAGATTGTTGAGGGTAGGCATCCTGTTGTAGAGACATTTGACAACCGTGAAAATTATGTACCCAACGATACATTTCTTGACCAATCATCTCATCAAATTTTGATCATAACAGGTCCCAACATGGCAGGAAAATCCACTTACATGAGGCAAACAGCCCTGATCGTTTTGATGGCTCAAATGGGCAGTTTTGTTCCTGCCTCGGAAGCCTCAATAGGTATCGTGGATCGAATTTTCACTCGCATCGGAGCTGCTGACTATTTGGCGTTCGGGCAGTCAACTTTCCTCGTAGAGATGAGTGAAACCGCCGAAATGCTTAACAATTCTACCGGAAAATCATTAGCTTTACTTGATGAGGTGGGCAGAGGAACAAGCACTTTCGATGGTTTGTCCATAGCTTGGGCAGTGACGGAATACATACACGACCGAGCTGATCGAAAAGGGCCAAGAACCATGTTTGCAACCCACTATCATGAACTAGTTGATGTGGCGCTAGTCAAAGAGAGGGTTCGTAATTATCATTTTCAAGTTAAAGAGTGGAATGACAAAATCGTTTTTCTACGAAAGATAGCCCAAGGGGGCGCAAATAGATCTTATGGTATACAGGTTGCCAAGCTTGCTGGAATACCGGACGAGGTTATAAACAGAGCAGCTGAAATCCTCCAAAATCTTGAAAGAGACGAGATTGACAACTTAGGTTCACCCAAAATTTCAAAATCCAAAAAAACAAAAAAGAAAAAGTTATCAAATGCAGCTCAATTGGAAATGTTTTCGTCAAGTTCCAACGAATTGACTAGAGAACTCCAGGGTATTAATATTGACGTGATCACGCCCCTGGAAGCGTTGAATCTACTCAGCGACTGGAAAAAGAACTATTCTCGAGAAGATAATGATTGTGCTGGTCGTTAAAATGATCTCGGATCAAATTTTTTCACAAAAAGACGGGAATATAGAAAGCCTTTTGGGGCAATAAACCAAAACGGGTAGCTTGAATGCAAAACTGGAAAAATTTATGTAGTTTTCAGAATTTGCAGAGGACTTATCTTTTGCTTGGGTTAATTAATCATGCAGACCGCTGATCTGGCAACCGTAGCTCTTAGACAAATATACCGCAATAAGAGAAGATACAAGGCCGTGCTTATCGGAATCGCCCTGGGAATCGCTGGGATTATAATAATCCTAACAATGGGTGGGGCTGTAGAATCTGATCTCGGTAGCAACCTAGAATTATTAGGAAGCGCTACAATTGTTAAGGCTTACTTTGATTATAGCAAGAGCCCCAAAAAACACGGGGGACAATATTTCCTAAAGGATGTTGAAGACTTAGAGAAGTTACCAGGGGTTCGCCATGTCTCACCTGCAGTCTTCAGTTCTTACCCAGTCAGTTACAATTTAAAAAAAATACCAGCAAGATTGCTTGGGGTAGATGAAAAATTCTTTGACACCATTCACATACCTATGGCTCAAGGTAGGCGGATCACAGAGGATGATGTGTCGTGGAAAAATAACGTGTGTGTAGTGGGCTCAACAATAGTAAGGATCTTAATGGGAGATGAGCCCGATCCACTAAACAAGCAAATTTTCATAGGGGGACATTATTTCAGAATTGTGGGAATAATAGGAGGTGTTGAGGATCCGTCTTTTATGGAGAGTATTTTGATACCTCTATCGGTGGCTCGTTCACGTTTTCCTGGGATGTATGAAATCAAAGACATCTATGTGCGGGCCATTAACTGGGATGTCATAGAGGATTTAGAACACAAGGTCTATGAGGTTCTTGTCAAGAACCAACCTGGTTACAGTGAGGCGATGGAAGTAAGAGTTTTTTCTGAAAGAATCAAGACGATCAAGCGTGCAGCACTTATTGTCAAGTTGTTCGTATACGCGGCTTTAATTGTGATAGTCATTCTGGGAGGCTTGGGGATCACTAATGTAATGCTAGCTGCTGTTAGGGAGCGAACTAAAGAGATAGGTTTGAGAAAAGCAGTTGGAGCAACTGAAGAAATGATTATGAATCAGTTCCTTGTAGAAGCAGTGACTTTGAGCTTGGTAGGAGCTTTGATCGGTATCATAACAGGAACCATTTCGGTCGAAATATTGAAAATAGTCCTGAAAACGACTCCATCTTATTCTATGTTCATTCTTAGTGTTATCGGGGGAGTCATTTTCGGTTTTGTTTTAGGGATAAGTTCAGGATACCTTCCCGCGAGAAAAGCTAGCAAATTGGATGCAGCTGAGGCCATGAGGTTTGAGTAACGTTTAGACAAATCAGAATCCCTAACTCACAGCCTCATCAGTCTGAATAATAAGATCAAAAGGAAAGAGTTAGTCTTAACCTAATCGGCTGGATACCAGTTCCGTTATGTCCATGACTTTTATTTTACCTCGTTTATCTTTCCTTGCTCTGGCAGCCGCTTGATTAAAAGAGCCCTTACAGGACGGGCATGCTGAAACCAGAATTTCAGCTCCCATGTCTATCGCCGAAAGTAATCTCTTATATCCGATATCGGAAGCCATTTCGTTGTCAAAGCCCTTCATTCCACCGCCGCCACCACAACATTTTGCCAAATTTCGATTCAGGGGAAATTCCAAAAGTTCGACACCCGGGATCGACTTAAGAACATTCCTCGGTGGTTCGTACACTCCCATGTGGCGTCCCATATCGCAGGGGTCATGGTATATGACTTTGAGCTTCGGCGCGTCGTCCTTGAATACTAGTTTATTTTCTTGGACTAGTTTATCCAGCAGCTCCACAATGTGCATTACATCGAATCCATTGGGATTGCCATAATGAGGGTAAAGGTCGCGGAAAGTTTTCAGACAGCCTGCGCAAGTTGTTATTAAACTCTTGGGCTTATAAGCAGCAACCTTTTCGGTGTAGATGTTCATGGTCTTTCCAAAAGTATCCATATCTCCTACGAGGTAAGCAAGGTAACCGCAGCATGTCTCCTGATCAGCCAAGGCCCCGTAGTTAATCCCTATTTTTTCAAGAATGTCTATAACTGATGGAATTATCTTTACATCCTGAAATCCTGTCACACATCCAACGTGGAGTATAGCCTCTGTCTCGCCCGGAACGGCCTTCTTGAAATTTGTGGGAAAACTGTCAGCCCTTTTTTCAGGCGGAGCTAAGAGAGGATTTGCAGCATCCAGCATGGATGAAAGGGCTGGTTTGAAAACTTCGGGAAGAAAACCTTTTTCCACCAGCCTTTGGCGGGCGCTCCTGATTATGTCGGACACATTGACTTTGGCTGGACATACAAACTTACAGTTTAGGCACAGCATGCATTGATAGAGTCTTTTGGCTAAATCTTCAGACGGTTCGAGTGTTCCTGACAGCATGTTGAATGCCAATGTTACCCGCCCTTTGGCATTTAAGGATTCCAACGTAGTCTCTCCAAAAGTAGGACATCCTGCTCTGCAAAAACCGCATTGAATGCACGCTAGAATCTCACTGTCGACTTCCTCACTAAAATGCTGAATTTTTTCAGGGAATTTTATGTAATTGATAAAGCTATTTTCATCCAGAATATCCTTAATGGAATCTTCAAATCCCATTTTGCCTGGATTGAGAATGTTGTTCGGATCAAGCGCTTTCTTTATCTGCTTCATGACATTTAGAGATTCACCGAGTTGTTTTCCGATGTAAGGGGCTTTTGCCATCCCAACGCCGTGTTCAGCGGAGACGGTTCCGTCAAGACGCAGCGTCATGTCGATAAACTCCATCGCTATGCCTTTAACCTTTTCCCAATGTTCAGGGAGAGTCGGATTCATAATGAAAGTAGCATGGAGGTTGCCGTCCCCAATGTGGCCGAAAGTAGCAACTGGGAATCCGTATTTCTTGCCGATCTTTTGAATTTCAGATATGGTTTCGGGAATTCGGCTTATTGGAACTCCAAAATCCTCTACAAGGGGAACTAATCTGTGATGAGGCTGAAGCCTACTCATGGCTGGGACTAACCCGCCGCGTGCAGCAAACAATTGAGCTTTCTCTACGGGATTATCAGACCAAACGTTCTCTATTCCCCCCACTGATTTGCAAATTTCGTTTATTTTTTCTATTTGTTCTTCAACAGCGGTCTTGGGCCCATCAATCCCCATAAACAACTGACAGTTTACTTCAGGTGGTATATCCATTTTCAGGGCATCTCGAGCCACTTGGATACAAGCATTATCAAGTATTTCGCATGTGGCCAGTTCCAATCCCGAGGTAAACATTTTTTCTACTGCTTTTCCTGCTGTCTCTACGTCGGGGAAAGAAGCTTTGGCAAAAGCCTCATATTCAGGCATAGGCAAAATTTTAACCGTGGCCTGAGTGATTATCCCTAAGGTTCCCTCCGAACTTGCAAAGAGCTGAGTGAGATCGTATCCGGCGCTGCTCTTTGGCGCAATATCGCCGGTTTTAATGATTCTTCCATCGGCCATTACCACAGTAAGGCCTTTGACATAGTTCTTCGTGGTGCCATATTTGGCCGCTCTAACGCCACTAGCATTAGTGGCAATCATTCCTGCTATTGTTGCGATTGCGGCGCTTCCGGGATCTGGAGGGAAAAAATGAGTCGGCGCTAGCTTTGCGTTGAGGGCATTACAGATCACACCAGGTTCGACCACCGCGTAGGAATCAGCCTTGTTAATTTCCAGGACAGAATTCATCCTCGTAAAGTCTAAGATCAACCCCCCTTTAATTGGCAATACCGCGCCAGTAACTGAAGACCCTGTCCCTCGTGCTGTTACAGCGATCTTTTGCTCATCGGCCAGTTTTAGTATCTGGCTAACTTGTTCAGTGTTACTAACAAAGATTACCGCTTGAGGGGCTCCTGCATGAATGGACATGTCTCGGGAATAAGCCAAACAATCTACCGGAGAAACAGTGATGTTCTTGGGACCTACAATTTCTTTCAGCCGCTCGATAAAATCCATAGTCTTTAGCTCCTGAGATTTAATGGGTTTGACCAAATTCTTGAAAAACACGGGAAAATTCTGTTTTGAGGCTAATTAAGAGAGCAAATGTCTGTACATCCATATACAGCGCCTAGTTTACAGCATGATGAATTACAAATCAATCCAATTGGATAAAATCAGCGGTGACTTTTAAAAACTTGAATGTGTCTCACAAAAAATATGTTCAATCCGACATCGACAATAGGCTCTTAAATTCAATCAGTTTCATTATCAATTTACTGGTGTCAAAAAAAAGTATAAAATTTTCTAATCATAAATTTTCATTATAAAGAACTGTAAGGGTATTAGGTCATTGTTAGTCATTCTAATTAGCCAAATTCAGAAAGTGGAAAATAGGCACGGCGTAATCTAGCCTATACTCAGAGACTCTATATAGACTGTTCCTTAAAAGAAGTCCAAGATAGTGATATATGAGGACTCACGAAACCAATCTTCGCAATTATAGATAGATTAGATGGCTTATGCGGAGTAAGAGACTAATGATAGGGAGTTTAAAATGATTTACAAAGGATTAGTTTCTTCAGATTGGAATGAATGTTTAGCTCCTACCGGTCCATTCGATCCTGTAGCGTTCATTTATCCTGACCTCAAGAAGGAATTGGATACAATTTTCAAAAACTACACATCTAATCAGATTCCTCTCTCAAAAGCAGTGTCGCAAATCGTTGGATTGCTTCCAAAACCATTTTCAATCGATCAGATGGATGCCTATCTTGAAAGGTCATTTGCCATATACAACGGGGTGTCAGAGATGATTGATCTCTTGGCCTCGAAAAACATACTGTTCATGATCAACACTACGGGAGCGTTAGGTTTTTTTCAGAGGATCATAGCAAAGAAGCTAATACCCGCTGTTCCAATCATAGCATCAAACCCATTCATACAATTTCCTGGAGCCCAAACAGACCCCAGATTCGATTACTTGGTGTCAGAAATATCCGACAAAGGAAGAA
>Ga0067045_1029116_pt1 | contig 23689 bp, 19 predicted proteins | sample TerdegcTABiofilm_FD_59184 | JGI IMG/M metagenome (GOLD analysis project Ga0067045, IMG submission 59184) | Combined Assembly of (Gp0054472, Gp0054536) Wastewater bioreactor microbial communities from Singapore -Terephthalate degrading...
GAACTGGCGGCAGCGGCGGGCTTAGTCATCGGGCAGGCCGCCGAACGGGTGCCGGTCGTCCTCATCCGGGGCGCCGACTACCCGCGCGGCGACGGGAAAGCCACGGAGATGCAGCGCCCCCCCGAACAGGACCTGTTCCGGTAAAACCACCACGGACCACAGCCCCTACGGTTAGCTGTGGTCCGTGGTCAGCGGTCTCTTAATACTTGCGCACGATGGAACGATACGCGGCCGGCTGCCGCGCCAGGATAATCTGCGACTCCTCACGGACCCGGCGGACCTCATCCAGGTCCAGGCGGACCACCACGTAGCCCTCCTCCGGCGTCTCTAAGGCGGAGATCACCTCGCCGGTCGGCCCCAGCACCGCGCTCTGCCCGGCGAAGGTGTACGAAGGTTCCTCACCGATGCGGTTGGCCGCCGCGATAAAAACGCCGTTTTCGTAAGCGCGCGCCACCAGCAGCGTGCGCCACATATCGGCCTCTTTGGCCTCCCAGGCCGCCGGCAGCAGGATGACCTCCGCACCGTCCAGCACCAGGTTGCGCGCCACCTCAGGGAACGCCAGGTCCCAGCCCGCCATTACGCCGACCAAGCCCACCTCGGTCTCAAACGGCGCGATCTTGTAGCCAGGCCGGAAGACCAGCCGCTCCTCGGCCCGGAGGTGGACTTTGCGGTAATCGCCCGCCAGGTTGCCATCGGGACCGATCAGCACCGCGCTGTTGTAAAGTACCGTTTCCACCTTTTCCTTCTCCGCCATCCCGACCAGCACGTAGACGCCGAATTCAGCGGCGTGCTGCCCCAGGATATTGACGACCGCGCCAGGGACACGCTGCGCCATCTGCGCGAAGCGCTGTCCCCCTTCGTACCCGGTCACGGCCAGTTCGGGGAAAACGATGATATCTACGTGTTGCTCCGTGGCAATCTTGGCGATCATGTCGGACATTTTGCCGATGTTGGCCTCCATTTTGCCCAGTTGGGGCAACATTTGAACGACGGCGACGTTTAGTTCACGCATAAGAGCTCCTCCTTGAAAAAATATGAAGGCGGAAGGATGAAATAGAGCTGGTCTCCGGCTCTGAGTTTGTAGTAAGGCGCTTTAGCGCCATCCCGTTTCAGCCTTCCGCCTTGACCAGCGCCGTCTTAACTGCGCTGAAGTGCAGTCCACCCACAACCTAAGCTTGCCGCTTAGGCTTGGTGAGAAAACGCAGGACATCCTGCAATTCCGGGGGCAACGGCGAGGCAATGCGCACCGGTTCCCCGGTCACGGGATGGGGAAAGGCCAACGTTTGGAGATGCAAAAACAGCCGATCCGCCAGCAGCGGTTGCCGCGCCGAGCCGTACAGCCGGTCGCCGACGATGGGATAACCATGCCAGGCCAGGTGAACTCGCAGCTGGTGCATCCGCGCCGACTGGGGGTGGACCTCCACCAGGGCATACTCCTGGCGCTCCAGCCGGTAGTGGCGCAGACCCCGGTAAGCCGTCACCGCCGGACGACCCTGGCGTGTCACGGCCAGCTGGGTGCGGGAGCGGCCCACGTTGCCGATGGGCGCTTCAATCGTCCCCGACCCGCTCAGGTCGCCTTCCACCAGCGCCAGATACACCAGTTCCAGCCGCTGATGGCGAGCAGTGCGCTGCAGGAGGCGGTAGCTCTCCTCAGTGCGGGCGATCAACACCGGGCCGGAGATCTCCGGCTCCAGCCGCACGACCGCGCCCCCGTGTTCCGCCCCCCCGACATGGGCACTTTCGGGATAGGACTCCCGCAACAGCTGCACCAACGTCACATCTGCCGGCCGGCGTCCGGTGTGGACCGGCATCCCGGCCGGTTTCTCCACCACCACCAGGGCCTCATCTTCGTACAGGACTTCCGGTGTGTACCAGCCAAAATCGGCGGCTTCCGTGACCGGAGCTTCCTCGGGGACAACTGACGGGGTCACCGGCAAGGAAAACTCCACCTGATCCCCCGGCACCAGCAGCTGGCCCGGTTTGCGGGCCGGCTGCCCGTTCACCAACACGCCCCCTGCCTGAATCAGGCGGCGCACTTCCGCCCGGCCCAGGTCCGGCCAGGTCTGAACCAGCACCTGGTCCAACCGGAGCGCCTGCTCCACCACCAGCGTCTCATGTTCTGGCATCGGCCGGGGTTTCCTCCTCTGGGCGCAACAAACTGATCACCACCAACAGGGCAACGCCGGAGACAATCGCGGCATCCGCCAGGTTGAAAACGGCCCAATTTTGCAGCGGCCAGAAATTAAAATCCAGAAAATCTACCACCGAGCCCCGGAACAGGCGGTCCGCCAGATTACCCAGCGCCCCTCCCACCTGAAAACCGAGCGCGATGTGCAACAGCCAATCATCAGGGGGAATGGAACGCTGAAAGACGACCATGGCAGCCACCACCACCAGGGCCAGGATGGTGAAAAAATCCCCCAACTGGGGGAAGAGGCCAAAAGCGACGCCGGTGTTAGTGATATAGGTGAATGACAGCACCGGTTTCAGCCAGGCGAAGTAAGCGACCGGGACGCCAAACGGCAGCGTCGCCACCACCCAGGCTTTCACGAGCTGATCCACCGCTAAAATTGCCGCCGCTCCCCCCCACAACAGGAGCCGACCACGGAACCAACGGGTCATCGTTGCCCTTCAAGACGGGACTGGCAGCGCACGCAGTACCGGGCGGCCGGCAAAGCTTCCAGCCGGGCCAGGTCAATCACTGCGCCGCAGGATTCGCACAGGCCATACGTCCCATCCTCAAATTTCTTCAACGCCCGGCGCACATCCTCCAGCCCGCGCTCTACCCCCCGGCGCAGTGAGACGTCGCGCGCCTGCTCAAAGACTTCGCTGCCGGCATCGGCCATGTGATTGCTGTAGCCGACGCCCTCTTCGCGCACTACGCTATCTAAGGTTGCCAGCTGTTCGTTGAGTTCCGTCTCCTTGGCTAAAAGTTGCTGCTGTAACATCTCTCGCGTCGCTACCATTGTGTCTAATCTCCACACCGCACTGTTTAAGCTCTCGGCAATCTACAGATCGCAAATCCACTGATCGGCCGATCAGTAATAATAGAGCCAGACCGCAGTCTGGCGCCCAACTTCCACGCGCATTGTACCCGGCTTTTGGGAAAAGACAAGAGCCAGAAAGCCAACGGGGGCGTTTCAACGCTGAAAGACGCTGCGCCCGCCGCCGGGGAAAGGCCTGCTGCAACGGCGGCAAGGCGAAAAACGGGGCATTCACAGTTTCGTAATTCCCCTGTAACCTCTTTTTGCAAAACAACGGTGTAAAATGAAAATGTAGATCAAAAGCAGCGTTCCATGGCTGCTATTTTGCTAACTTTCAAAACAAAAGTTAAGGAGGTGTCTGATGTTTTTAAAGCGCTTGACCTTAGGGTTGAGTCTTCTGTTAGTGCTGGGAGCATGGCCTGCCCTGGCAATGGCTCAAAGCCCCAACGTCTACACCTCGGTGGTAGTCACCAATATCACTTCTGGAGCGCCGGTCGTGGGTGGAACATTTACCACCGATGTCCACCTTGCTATTACCAACAACGCCACACCGCCGGTCGGCATCATGGGGGCCGATCTCTGGATCCGCTTTGATCCCGCCATCCTGGCCGTGGATGATGCCGACGACAATCCGGCTAACGGCACCCAGGTCACCATCCGCTCCGATTTCTTCGGCGGCTCGGTCATCGTGGCCGCCAACGAGGTCGCTACCTGTCCCAGCGGCGGGACCTGCGTGCACCTGGGCTTGAGCCATACCGGCACGCCGATCACCAGCCGGTCCGGGGCGGTCGCTACAATCACCTGGGCGGCCCTGGCGCAGGGCGACGCCGCGCTGGCGGTCGCGCTCCCGGAGACGGTGCTGGCTGACCAGAATGGCGCGGACGTCGTCGTCAACAGCGTGACGGCGCCCGCCATTACGGTGGTGCTCCCGGGCACGATTCAGGGCCGCGTGCTCCGCCAGGGCACACGCACCGATAACGCGAACACGGAGGTGACGGCCTACTCCAGCAGCGGCGGGGTCGTGGCGACCACTACGACGCTGGCCGACGGCAGCTTCACGCTCAGCGTGCCGCGCGGTGGGACCTATCTGGTGCAGGCGACCTACAACGGTTACCTCAAGGCGCAGCGCAGCAGCGTCTACGTCGTCGGCGCGGCGGTCAATATCGGCGATGTCACCCTGCGCGGCGGCGATGTGAACGGCGACAACAATATCAACATCCTGGACATCGTCACTATCATCAGCCGTTACGGGACCAGCGGCTGGCCGGCTACCGATCCGGCAGACGTTAACGACGACGGCACCATCAACATCTACGATCTGACCATCACCTCCGGCAACTTTGGGCGGTACGGCCCGGTGGCCTGGTAAGCCGGCGTTCAGCATAAAAAAGTGAACAGGGATGCGTGATCTGGGCCCCTCTGGCTACACACCTGATCTCCAATCCCTGATTCCTAATTCCATTCGCTATTTCAATAAGGAGGAATCTATGAAAAAGTCACCGATCCTGGCCTTACTGGCCCTTGGCGCGCTGCTGCTGCCGTTTCTGGCAGGGATGGTGGTGCCAGCCCAGGCGCAGGGGACAACCATCGTGAAAATCGCCCCGGCGACCACCACCGTCGCAGTCAATGGAACCGTGGTGGTGACCGTCGCCATTGAGGGGGTAAGCAACCTCGCCGGTGCCGAGGTGCATCTTTCATTTGACCCGGCTTTGCTGGAAGTGGCGGATGCCGACGCCGGCACCGCTGGCGTGCAAATCGCGCACGGCAACTTCCTCAGCCCGGACTTCGTGGCCCAGAACCAGGTGAACACCACCACCGGGATGATTGACTACGCCATCGCGCAGATGCCGCCGCACGCGCCCGTGAACGGGACCGGCACGCTGGCCAATATCACCTTCAAGGCGAAAGCTGCCGGCACCTCGGCGTTGACCCTGGTCACGGTGCTGCTGGCCGATCCCAACGGCGGCAACATCGCGGTCACGGCGCAAAGCGGCAGCCTGACCATCACGCCACCGGCCACCACGCCGGCACCGACCACACCGGCCCCCACCACACCAGCGCCGACAACTCCAGCCCCGACGACACCGGCGCCGACGACTCCAGATCCGACGACTCCAGCCCCGACGACACCGGCACCGACCTCGGCCAGCGTGAGCTTCATCCCGGCGTTGACCCAGTTGACCAAAGGGAACCGGGGATCCTTCGTGGTGCGAGTGCAGGCGGCGCAGCTGACCGGGGTGGACCTCACCTTCCAGTTCAGCGCGGGCCTGCAGGTAATTTCCATCACACCGGGCCCCTGCCTGGCCGCAACGCCACCGGTGCTGCCGGCCTCGGTCGGCGGGCAGGTTCGCTACATCGCCTCCAGCACAACGGCAGTCGCCGGCACCTGTGACGTAGCGACTGTCGTCGTCCAGGGGATAGCAGCCGGCGCGCAGAGCATCACCTTCCCGGCAGCGACCGTCTACAACGGCGCGACCGCGCTGACCACCTCCCAAGCCGGCGCGACGGTCAATGTGGTGGAGCCAACTTCCTGCACCAACATTCAGGGCTACCACGTCGTCCGCCCGGGCGAGACACTTTACGCGATCGGCCGGGCCTATGCCACCCGCCCCGATGCTATCGCCGCCTGCAACGGCATCGTCAACCCCAACCGGTTGACCGCCGGGACACGGCTGGCCATCCCGGTTGCGCCCTGGTCCCCGATCCCGGCAGGGCCGACTGCTCCGCGCCAGTTCACGCCCGGTGGGACGGTCACGCCCACGCCACCCCCCACCGTCACGCCGCCGCCCGCCTGCCGCTACACCTACGTGGTCCGGCCTGGGGATACGCTCTCGCTCATCGCCTGGCGCTACGGCGTCACCGTGTGGGCGCTGGCCTCGGCCAATCATATCTACAACCTGAACCTGATCTACGCAGGCCAGACGCTCTGCATCCCCTGACCTGACGCCGCCGCAAACACTGAAGAGGGGTTGGATGGTCAGAAAGCCACCCAACCCCTCTTGTTCAGCCACACAGCCGCGGCTTTTCCTGCTCTGGGTGCGAGAAAACCCCTTCAAGGGGCCAGTTCGTAGTGATAGAGGTCCACCAGATGCCAGTGGCGCTCATCGCTAAGGGTCCCGTGAGCATCCAGCCACGCCTTGACCAGCTGCCGATCATCCCACAGGTTCACCTCGGTGTAAATCAGCCAGAGCGAAGAATGCGTACCGACAATACGTTGCATTTCGCCCTCCACGTACTCCGGCCCCTTCAGATATTTCCCCTCCGCCTGCCGCCAATTGGTGAACGGCGCTTCCGCCCACGGCTCCAACGCCTCAGTGGCGTAGTAAGCCACTACCCAATGGTTGTAGGGGATCTGAAACAACAGCAATTCACCGGGCTGGCGCTGGGTTTCCAGATAAGCCACCGCCGCCGGAAATTCCGGCTTGATCGGCTGGGTGACCTGCTGAAACAAGTTGATGCCACCGACGGTGAGCAGTGCCGTCAACCCCAACAGCGGTCCCCAACGGCTGAGCGGACGCAACAGCGCCAATCCAGCCCCTATTGCCAGGTAAAACGCCGGAGCAGTCCAAATCAAATACCGGTCGGTGAAAATCGGACCGCGCAATGAGACGCCCCAGATGATCAGCAACGGCACGGCCACCCACAAGAGTAGCGTGAGCGCCCGGCGTGGATGGTGCATAGCAACCAATCCCCCCAGGCCCAACAAAGCCACCCCGCCGTAACCCACCGCCGCTGCAATCCCGCCCCACCCGGCAATGCCCGTACTCCACCCGCCGAGCAGGATCCCCACCATTTCGCCCAATGTGTAAGCCGGGAAGCCGGTCTCACGCTGCTGAAAGATCAAGGGGGCTTGCCAGTACAGCAAAGGGATATAGGGCAAGGTAAGCAACACCAGGACGATCACCCCGCCGAGCCAGGCCCGGCGCGCCCGGCGCGGGTGCAGCAGGAACCAGACCACCTCCACCGGAATCAGCAATGCCGCCAGGATATGGCTGTAAAAAGCCAGACTGGTCGCCACAAAAACGACAAGCCACTCCAGCGCCCGCGGCCGGACACAGGCCCGCTCCAGCGCATAAAGTGCCGCCAACACCAGGGCGGGCACCCAGGTGTACATTTTCACTTCCTGGCTGTACCAAACCAGATAGGGTGAGCCAATGACCAGGCAGGTCGCCCACAGCGCGGCCGGCCGGCCAATCAGCCGCCGCGCCAAACGGTAGAACAGGGGCACACTGACCACACCCCATAGCAGTGAAAAATACCGCATGGCATAGGCCGTCTTACCGGTCAGGTTCACCCAGCCGCGCAGGAGCAGAAAATAAAAGGGGCCATTCCAACCAGGACGGGTAAAGTTACTCCAAAGTTCAGCCAGGGGAGCCATGGCAAAGCGCCATGCGTCCACCTCGTCGCGCCAGAGGCCCTGGGCATCCAGGCCCCACGCCCGCAGCGCAAAAGCGCCTCCGACCAGCAGCAGCAATATCCATCGTTCTCCCGCTCCCCCACCAGACCACACGTTTAGACGCTTGTGATGCAATGTTCGCTCTCCTTACCACGCCGGGCTATTGTACTATAAAAATACCACCAGCAAAAAACTGCCTGAAAATTCAAACGCCCCCTGGTGCGCCACCCGTTGACCTCTGGCACGGTGGGGTTATACTAAGTGCGTTGGAATTTGAAACAGGAATGTCCGACAGCCAGGCGAAGGGAGGGAACCATGAGCGAGGAAGAAATTGAAGTGCAGGCGGGGACGTCCGAGGTCAAGGGTAACATTGTCGTCAATGCCAACGTAGAACAAGTAACCGCCGAAAGTGTCACCATTCAAGGGGGCAGCGCTGCCCAGGTGAATGCTCAAACCGTGACAGTCAGCGGCGGCGGGGTGCAAACCGTCAAGGCCGACACAGTGCAGGTCAGCGATGGCGCCATCGGCAGAGTTGAAGGACAATCAGTGGAAGTCGCCGATGGGGCCATGGGGATAGTGCAGGCCGAGACCGTTCACATCAGCAATGGGGCAGTGGGAATGGCAATCACTCAGCACGCCGAGGTAACAGATACCACGGTCTTTCTGCTGGCTGCCAACGAGGTCAGCGGTGAGGCGCATGTCCTGGTAGATCTGCGTGCCGCAGTGGTCATAGGCGTGATCAGCGGGGCCATTTTCGGCCTGGTCACGTGGTTGCTGGGTCGCAGACAAGGGTAGACCCGGCCAAACTCTGAAGTGACCGGCCCTAAACGGACCGGTCACCTTTGTTTTCTTGCCTTTAGCTATCGCGAACGCGAGTAGACCCCCATGAGCTCGGCCTTGGCCAGCACATGCCCCTGCATCGCTTTGATCAGCTTTTCACGTGGACTGCCTGGCTCCAGAAAAAGCACGGTATCTAAGGCATAGAGCCGGAAGAAATAGCGATGCCGCCCACTCGGTGGGCAGGGGCCGCCGTAGCCAAGACGGCGCCAGCTGTTAGGCACGTGGCGGCTACCATCGGGCAAAACCGGGTCAGCAGGTACACCTTCGGGCAACGCGCTGCTTTCGCGTGGGATGTTGTAGAGCACCCAATGCACCCAGGTCCCGGCGGGAGCGTCCGGGTCATCGCAGACCAACACGAAGCTTTGAGTCGCGGCGGGCGGATCGCTCCATTCCAACGGAGGAGAGATATCCTCACCGTCACAGGTGTAAACCTTAGGAATCAACGTCCCCGACGCAAAAGCGGAACTTTTCAATTGAAACGCCATGATACACCTCCGGGCACTGATAACAAACGGATCAATCGTCGTTACTTGACTACCGCCGACCCTCCCACCAGGATATCCAGTGCGTCGCGCAACATCGTCGCGGCCGAAGGAAGCGGATCCGGCTCGTCAATGAGGGCGGTGATTGTGCCGTAAATGTCGGTGTGGTAGACTACCCCCATCTGTTTGCGGCCTAACCGCCCCAGGGGATGGTCCGGTGACAACGGCGTCGGCACCGCAGAGAGGTCATAGCTGCCATCGGGGCGACGTTCGGCCCGCGCCAGCAACCGGTAGCGCTGACCGCGCTCCCGGGCGGCGCGCAAGGCCGCCACCTCCACCGCTGTGATGCCCTGCCGCGTGACCTCCTCCAACCGGGCGGGGTAATCTAAGACGGCGTTGGCGAGGATGACCAGCTTGGCGGCGGCGTCCCAGCCCTGCAAATCCCAGGAGCCGTCGCCTTCCAGGACACCCTCAGCGCAGGCGCGAGCGCACGCCTCATCCCAGGGGATCCCCTCTACCAGCAAATCCATGATGAAACCGGTGACCAGGTTCGGCACAGCCTCCAGGCGGTAAACGATCGCCCCGCGCAAATCACGCTGGCCGAGATTAAGGGCCGGCAACCCACCGGCGACAGTGCCATCAAAGCGCAGCTGAGCGCCGTGGGCCGCCGCCAAAGTGTGCAATTCGCGGTAGGCCACCACCAGCGGGCCTTTGTTAGGAGTCACCACCGACATGCCCCGCTGCAACGCCAGGCGTATGCAGGTCAGCCCCGGCTCCGCGCCCTGCTCCAGGTTGACGGGCGAGGCCTCCAGCAACAGGTCGGCCTCCGCTTCGGCGACCAGGGCCGTGGCGGCCCAGTCGCGCCGCCCCACTCCCGGATAATCGCCGACCGTCCCGCCAGTCGTCTTGAGCTGCACGACCGTCGCCAGGTCCAGGCCGGCCGGTGCATAGGCCGCTCCCCGGCTGTCGGCTGCGCCGACCAGCTGGAACGCCAGGTCATACCGGGTGGCTAACAGGGGCGCTTTCGCCAGCAAAATCTCGCAGAAACGGCGACCCAGGTTACCCAGGCCGACCAGCAAATATCGCACCGTGCGCATTGACCCACCTGAAAATAGTCATTTAGTCGCTTAGACTGAGGTTTGTACTGCCCCGGCCTCCCGGCAGCGAAAAAGCACTTTAGGAAAATTATAGGCAAAATCAGAGAGAAAGCAAAACTGAAACCGAGCTGTAGCGTTCTTTAAGCTTCCCAAAGATTGAGAATAGTATAGAATAGAAAATAGCCAGGGCATCCCGGTATAAATCCATTAAGCAGCGAGGAGGAGAGTCATGGCAACCCGATTTTGTCGTTTCTGCGGGAAAGAGCTGGTCAACCCAGGGGCTAAGTTTTGCCCGTCGTGTGGTCAACCCATAGCCCCTGTCAGTCAACCTAAAATGGAGGAAACCGGCCAGACCCAGCTGATCATTCGTATTCCGGGGCAGGCTCCTTATCAGGTACCGCTGACCAAAACGGTGGTGACCATCGGTCGCCGCCCCGATAACGATGTCGTGGTCCCACCGGATTATGTCTCCGGCTATCATGGACGGCTGGAGCTGCAGGGTGGGGTTTGGGTCTATACCGACCTCGGCAGCACCAACGGCACTTACATCAACGGGATGCTGATGCAGAGCGCACAGCTCAAAAACAACGACATCCTCCGTATCGGCGACCCCCAGGGTAACTCGGTCAGCCTGACGTTGCAGCTCCCGCAAGTGGAAGGTACGCCCACCGGCACCACCGGCGTCATGCACATGGGCAGCATGATGTTAGGCGGCAAAACCTCGGTACTCATCGGCCGCAATCCGCAGGCCGATATTCCCCTCTCAGCCCCGGTGATTTCCTGGCAGCACGCTCGCCTGGACCAGACTCAGCAAGGGTACGTCCTCACCGACCTCAACAGCACCAACGGGACCTTCGTCAATGGACAGCGGATCGTCCAACCCACGCTCCTGAAGCCGGGCGACGTCATCCAGATCGGCCCTTTCAAGCTGGTCAACGAAGCTGCCGGCCTGCAACAATACGCAACGACCGGCGGGGTCCGCCTTGACGGTCTGAAGCTGACTCGCGAGGTCGGCAAGAAAAACCGGCGCAAGCGGATCCTCAACGACGTCAACATCTGCATCTACCCACGCGAGTTTGTCGCGCTGGTGGGGGGCAGCGGCGCCGGCAAGAGCACGCTGCTCAAGGCGCTCAACGGCTTCACCCGCGCCGAGGGGCAGGTCCTGGTCAACGGGGACGATCTGTACGATCACTTTGATCTTTATCGCACATTGATCGGCTACGTACCCCAGGATGACATCATCCACAAAGATCTGACGGTGGAAAACGCGCTGCGCTACGCCGCCCGGCTCCGCCTCCCACCCGACACCTCGCCCGAGGAAATAGAACGGCGGGTGGACCGGGTGCTCCAGCAGGTGGAGATGAGCGGCCAAAAGCAACAACCGATCAACAACTTGAGCGGCGGGCAACGCAAGCGCGTCAGCATTGCGGTAGAACTGTTAGCCGAACCCAACCTCTTTTTCCTGGATGAACCGACCTCTGGCCTGGACCCCGGCCTGGACAAGAAGATGACGCAGACGCTCCGCCACCTGGCCGATGGCGGGCGGACCGTGTTGCTGGTAACGCACGCGACGGCCAACATCACCCAATGCGATTTGCTCTGCTTCATGGCCCAGGGGCGGATGGTCTACTTCGGCCCGCCGGAGGAGGCCCGCAAGTTCTTCGGCGTCAACAGCGACGACTTCGCCGACATCTACTCCACAGTGGATGACCCGGACCCCAAAACGGCCCGCCAGAAGGCCCAGGACTGGGAGGAACGGTACCGGCGTTCCCCCTACTACGAGCAATATGTCCTGGCGCGCCAACAGACCCTCCCGCAAGTCCAGCAGCAGGCCAAACAACAGCCGGCGCAGCGCGGCCCGCGCGTCAACCCCGTCCGCCAGTTCGGCGTCCTGACCCGGCGGTATATAGACCTGGTATTCCGCGACCGGCTCCTGCTGACCGTCTTGATGGCAATCATGCCCATCATCGGGCTGTTGCTGCTACTGATCTCAGACCGCAACTGGCTGGTGGGCGACCCGCCATCGGTCATTGAAAGCATGTTACAGGCCGACCTGGCGGCCGGCAAAACGGCGGCCTACTTCCTGGTCCGTAAAGGACAAACGTTGCTCTTTATGATGGGGCTGGCCTCCGTGCTCCTGGGATTGTTCGCCGCGGCCTACGAAATTGTCAAAGAACAGGCCATCTACCAGCGCGAACGGATGGTGACGCTGCGACTGGTCCCCTACCTCTTCTCCAAGGTGATCGTATTGAGCGGCTTCGCCATCATTCAGTGCCTGCTGCTCATCATTGTGGTCAGCCTGGGCGTCCAATTTCCGACCGACGGAGTGCTGCTCCCGGCACCCGTGGAAATGTATATCACCCTGGTGCTGGGGGCTTTAGTGACCATCTTGATGGGGCTGTTCATCTCTTCGCTGGTGCCGAATACCAACACCGTCATCTACATCATCCTGCTCCTCCTCTTCTTCCAGATCATCTTCGCCGGCGTCTTCTTTGATCTACCCGGGTTCAGCAACAAGATTTCGTATCTGACCCAAACACGCTGGGTAGTGGAGGCGCTGGGCATCTCCAGCGATATGAACGCGCTCAATGAGCTGACCCAAAACATGTTTGACCCCGACCCAATGGTGAAAGAGGTCTCCACCGAAGTGGAAAAACCGGCCGAAGATTGGGAACCGATCACCGTCATTACGGAGACCAAAGAGATTGAAGTGCCCATCCAGCCAGGGATCACGCGGACGGTGCCCATCTCGGTACCATCGGTGATAGAAAACGAGCTGATTACCGTGACCGAAACGGTCACCAAAGAGGTGACGGTAGATCCTGAACCGGTGTTGGTCACTAATCCCATAACCTTCCAGCTGGACTACAGCCGCACCGCCGGCCATCTGTTGCGAGATTGGGGCGTGCTGATCGGCTTTGGTGTGCTCTTTAGCGCCGGCACGCTGATTATCCTCAAGCGAAAAGATATCACTTAGCCGGGACCTTGATCACGGTTGACGTTTTTGAAACACGCGCCTATCATATACAGGTGATTTTTGACCACAGGAGGCCTTATGGGATTAGCTACCGGAATGATGTTGCAAGACCGCTACCGGATTGCCCGCCAGCTGGGACAGGGCGGGATGGGGGCGGTCTACCGGGCCTGGGATACGCGGCTCAACATCTCCGTCGCCATCAAGGAGATGCTCTCGCAACCCGGGTTGGATGCTTACACGTTAGCGGCGCTGCGCACGCAGTTCCAGCAGGAGGCCGCCATCCTCGCCCGCCTGAACCACCCCAACCTGGTCCGGGTCACCGACTTCTTTGAGGAAGGCGGCAACGCCTACCTGGTCATGGATTTCATGGAGGGCGAGAGCTTAGCCGACCGCATCGTCCAGCAAGGGCGGCTGCCCGAAGCCGAGGTGCTGACGTGGGCCTTGCAGCTGTTAGACGCGCTGGCCTATTGCCATAACCAGGGCGTCATCCACCGCGACATTAAACCGCAAAACGTGATCATCCGTCCCGACGGGCGCGCCGTGTTGGTGGATTTCGGGTTGGTCAAGCTCTGGGACCCCAACGCGCCGCAGACCAAAACCGTCATGCGCGGCATGGGGACGCCGGAATATGCGCCGCCCGAACAATACAGCGCCCAATCGGGCCACACCGATCCACGCAGTGATCTCTACAGCCTGGGCGCGACGCTCTACCATGCGCTGACCGGCCGGATTCCACCCACCGCCACCCATCGCATCGTGGACCCCAACTCACTGGTCCCGATTGCCGCCGTCATTCCCGGCGTTACCCCCCGGGTGCAGCAAGCCGTGATGCGGGCGTTGGAGCTGCAACCGTCCACCCGTTTTAACAACGCGGGCGAGATGGCGGCCGCGTTGCGCGGCAGCGCTCCCCTGCCCCCCGCGCCGCCGGTGGTTGACCGTACACCTACCCAGCCCCCAGTTGAAGCACCGCCGGTCATCGTGCCGGCCCGGCCTGCCACGCCACCGCAAGGAATGCAATCCAGTGTGCCGGGAACCTATGCCCAGGCGCCGGCCCGGCCGATCAGCGGCCCGGTCGCCCCGCCCGACTATAGCAAGCTGCCAGGCGTCTCGGCCCCGCCGGCCGCGACGCCAAAGCCTAAAAAGGGGCTGCCGGGAATCATCTGGTTCCTGGGGGGCGGTTTCATGATGCTCGTTCTCTGTGTGGGGGGAATCTTTGCAATCGCTCGCTGGGCTAACAGCCTGGAAACGCCGACCCCCACCACGCCACCACCCACACGGCTGCCGACGGTCCCCCCCCAGCCCACGGCTACCGTGCCGGTGGTACGGCCCACCTCTACCCCCCGGGTCAGCGCCACGGCCACCGTGGCCGCCACTAACGCATTGCTGCAAGCCGCTGCCAACTGGTCCCTGGTGCTGGATGAGCCATTTGACGCTAACACTAACACCTGGCCCACCGGAACCTACACCGACGAGCGCGTGGACGGTAAGCGCGAGATTGTCAACGGCAAATACCGCTGGACGCTGAAAGCCATCCAGGATTTCTCCTGGAATGCGCTGCCGGATGTAGCGGAGACCAGCGATCTCTACGCCACAGTCGAGGGCCGGCAAATCAGCGGCCCGCGGGGAGCCAAGTATGGCGTGGTTTTCCGCTGGCTTGATCGTGACAACTATTACGTTTTTGAAATTCGGGACGACCAGCATTACGCTTTTTATGCGCAAGAAGACGGCACCTGGCGCGCCGTCATTGATTGGGACGCACAAAGTTCCCTCATCCAACCGGGACGGGCCAACCAGATCACGGTCATCGCCCAGGGGAACCAGTTCACTTTCTTTATCAACAATCAGTTTGTAGACAAGGCGACCGACACCGCTCTAACCAGCGGGAAAACCGGTGTGGTCGTGGAATTACCCACGGCTGGCGACTCGGGCGTTTTTGAATTTGACAACCTTGAAGTGCGCGAGCCATAGGAGGTCGCCATGAAAAATCCCAAGCTATTGCTGGTCGTGGTGATCATCGGTCTGGTGCTCATCGTGGCCGCCGCTATAGGCTATTTTGTCGTGCTGCCCCAGCACCCTGAATGGGCAGGGCAGGCGACGCCGACTCCACGCTCCACCCTGCCGGCCCTGACGCTAACGCCGCCGGCCTCCTTGGAGGAACTGGCGCAACAGTACCCCAAGCTGGCCTCCATCCTCAACGACCCCGAGCTGGCCTCCGCCTACAAAGAATTCCTGGTCGCCTACGAACAGGGTGGCAAAGAGGCCGCCCTGGAGATGGCCAAGAAACGGGGCCTGCTCACAGACGATGACCAGAATGTCCGGGTGACCTTGGTGTTAGATACCGAGGATAACACCGCCTTAGTGCAACAGATTGAGGGAGTTGGTGTCACCGTCGTCAGTGCCTACAAGGACCGGGTCAATATCTCCGTGCCGGTGTCACTCATTGAATCCCAACTCCAATCCGCCCAGCCGGGAGCGATCTTCCAACAGCTGACCGAATTGCAACACGTGATTGCCGTCAAGCTGCCCGAACAAAAGGTCCCTGACCAGGGCGGGGTGGAAGGAGAAGGCATCGGCGTCATCGGCGCCGACGTCTGGCACAAAGCCGGGATCACCGGGGCCGGCGTCAAGATCGGCATCCTGGACCTGGGATTTGCCGGTTACGAAGCATTGCTGGGGAACGAACTCCCCAGCAATGTCACTATTCAGACCTTCGGCTGGTACGACGAACAAGAAGTGCATGGCGCGGCCTGCGCCGAGATTGTCCATGAAATTGCCCCGGAGGCCCAGCTCTACCTGGCCTGGTACGACGGCTCGGACGCGGCCCAGGGCGAGGCAGTGGATTGGCTGCTCTCCCAGGGGGTGGTGATCATCTCGCACTCCGCCTCCAGCCTGGCCGGACCGCGCGACGGCACCAGCCGCGACGCGCAGTTTGTGGACGACGTTGCCGCCCGCGGGGTCCTGTGGGTCAACTCGGCCGGCAACCAGGGGACCTCCCACTATCGGGCCCAATTTACCGACACCGATGGCGATGGCCTGCACGAATTCAGCCCTGGCAACGAAATGTTGCCGCTTTACAATGGCGGCCAGCTCAGTGCCATCCTGAATTGGGACGACGACTGGTCACAGCCGGTGCAGGATTTTGACCTCTACCTGGTGGATGAAAACGGCGATCTCCTCGCCAGCTCGGAAGACACTCAAGATGGGCAGGTGGGACAGGAACCGGTGGAGGGTATCGGCTATCAGACCGGCGGTGCGACCGTCTACGCGGTCATCAAAGCTGCCAACCAGGGCAACCTGAACGCCACGCTGGATTTCTTCGGCTACGGTGTAGAGCTGGATTACCGGTACGACGTGCCCGAACAGAGCCTCTGTCCACCGGCTGACGCCGTGGGCTCGCTGACCGTGGGCGCGGTGAACTGGTGGGACGATTCACTCGCCGATTACAGCTCGCAGGGGCCGACCACCGACGGCCGGCTCAAACCAGAGATCTCCGGCCCGGCCGGCGTCTCCGGCGCGACCTACGGGCGGCGCGGCTTTGATGGCACCTCGGCTTCCACGCCACACGTGGCGGGCGCTGCGGCGCTCGTCTGGCAGGCCAATCCCACCTTCCGCCGCCAGGAGGTGATAGACTACCTGCTCAACCACGCCCGCGACTTAGGCCCCGACGGCCCGGACACCGGGTACGGGGTCGGGCGGCTGCAGCTGCCCCCGCTGGAACAAGGCGGCACCCCGCCCCCGCCCACTGAAATTGCCGTGACGCCGGAACCGCTCGCCTCCCCCACCCCCATCACCTACGCGACGCCCTCACCTGTCCCGCCGGGTGGTGGCGGGAAGAAGCAAGGTAGCCTGACCACGCTGGTCATCCTGGTTGGTGGCCTGGGTTGCTGTGGGCTGATCTTCCTGGTCGGCGGCGGTGTGGGGTTGCTGGTGCTGACTCGCCGGTCGCGCCGCCAACCGCCAGCCGCGCCCGCCTACCCGCCGCGTCCGGTCGCGCCGCCACCGGCCATGCCCCCAGCGCCGAGACCCTATCCGCCGCCGGCCGCCCCGCGTCCCGCCGCACCGCCGCCCAGCGCTCCGCCTCCGGCACCGGCCGCCCCACGTTGCGCGACCTGCGGCGCAGAACTGCAATCCGACTCCCGCTTCTGCCCGCGCTGCGGTAAGCCGGTAGCACCGCCGGCCCAGCCGTCAGTCTGTCGCTATTGCGGCGCGCCGCTGCGCGAGGATGCGCGCTTCTGCCCACATTGCGGCAAGCCGACTCAGGGCTAAACGTCCTGCGCTGATCCGACCGCCGACCGTGCAGCTGCAAGCCACCGGTCGGCGGTCGTGGTTCTCAGTCCGCCCCCCTGCCATGGAATCTTTACGCCAGATCGCTCTGTTTGCCGGGTTGACCAACGCCACCCTGGACCAGGTGGCCGCCGTGGCCGTGCGCCATACTTACGCGCCGGGCGAAATCATCCTGCTGGCCGGCGAACCCTGTAGCATGGCCGGTTTTATTGTCCAGGGGGAAGTGCGCATCTATCGGCTGGCGGCGAGTGGCCGTGAACAGGTGCTCGCCCGGTTAGGGCCCGGCGCGGCCTTCAATACCGTTCCACCGTTCCGCCCGGAGGGACGCAACCCCGCTAACGTCCAGGCCCTCACGGAGACCACCCTTTACAGCCTCCCTGGCGCCGCCCTGCGTGACCTCGTCCGGCGCTGCCCCGACCTGGCGCTGGCATTGCTGGAGGATTTCGCCGCCCGCCTGGAACAGTTCACCGACCTGGTGGAGGACCTGGCGCTGCGCTCGGTCCGTGGCCGGTTGGCCCGTTTTCTCCTGGAACAGGCCGCGGCCGCCGACGCCATCACGCCCCGCTGGACCCAGGACGAGATCGCCGCGCGCCTGGGCACCGTCCGCGACGTGGTGGGGCGTACCCTGCGCGCCTTCTGCGACGCCGGGCTGATCCGCCTGGAGCGGCAGCGCATCATCCTGTTGGATCGCGCCGGGCTGGAGGCAGAAGCCAGCAACTGAAACGCCAGGGATTCCAAAGGCAGTAAGGGGATTTTGCGCGCAAAATCCCCTTAGATACCCCCCGCAGCCGGCTGAACCGTTGCTTTTAATGGGACCTGAAGACCACCGGCAGATAAAGCCGGTACGGGACCACAGTCGTGTCCAGTTCGGCCTGCCCCGGCACACTGCCCGGCTGTGCAGTAATCAGCGCCGCGTTGTGTAAAACCCGATCGGCCGGCGGATTCACCGTCGTCGTGATGACAATTTTCCCCGTTGCGCCGGCGCTCAAAGTGCCGAGTTGCCAGACCGCGTATTGCGCGTTCAAGCTGCTCGGGGCGGGATCGGCCGCCACCACGGTGATGCTCAGCGGTAGCGTCTCCGTCAAGCTCACACCCGTCGCCAACTGGTTTCCCGCATTCTCGTAGCGCAAGGTATACACCAGCCGGTCGCCCACCTTGACCGCAGCAGCCGAGCCGGCTTTGGTCACGCGCAAGATGACGCCCTCCGTGACCACCCGCGTGGCATAGAAGGTCGTCGTGAGGGGGTTCTGAGTTGCATCAGCCAGGGCGGTATTCGTGATCACGGTCACCAGGTTGGGCGCCGTGGCCGTGATCACAAAAGTGCGGCTCTGCTGGGGCGCCAGCGACCCAACAGACCAGCGTAGCAACGGTAACGTCACCACGTCCGGCGGCGGCGATGCGCCAACCAGGGTCAGGCCGCCGGGCAGCACGTCCACTAACGTCACATTGGTCAGGGCTCCCGTGCCGATGTTCTCGCAGCGCAATTGATAAACCAGCTGGCTGTTGATCAGCGCGTAGGAATAGCCGCTCTTGGTCACGCGCAACTGCGCCACCGGCAAGGATGAAACTTGAGTGGCCAGCGTAGCCACCGTCGGCGTCACGCCATCGGCGACGACCAGCGCGTGATTGGTGATCTGGGGGAATCCCTCCAACACGCGCACCCAGACCGTCACGTCCTGATTGCCAGTGCCCGGCCCCACAGATGGCGCAGAAAACAACAGCACGCCGTTGGCATCGGGGGTGACTGCCGGGTTGGAACTGACAAATTGCACGCCCGCGGGCAGGAAATCATACAAACGCACGTTAAACCCTTGAGAGCCGGGCACCGAGTTGGAATAACTGAGCGTGTATTTGAGCAACGTCCCCGGCACCGGTGCCGCATTATCCGCCTGCTTACTGATGTTCAAGCGGGGATTGCCAATCGGGCTGATAAACGTTTGCGGGCCGGAGGGCGCCGCGAAAACCGGTAAGCCCGCCACCGCCATCAGCCAGGCCATCGCCATCAGCCCACACACCAGGACCACAATCTCAAACGCCTTTTTCACTCTTGGGTTGAACATACGACCTCCTTGTTTATTGGGGTACCCTCTCAAAATTAGCCTTAAACGCCGGCCCGCTTCATGGAGAGCAATTCGTCCGCAGAGGTGAAAACGATGAATGGATGGGATGTGGTTAGCCCAGCCCTGCCCCCCAAACCCGCCCCTCATCCATGATTATCCGCCCAGCGAATGTAAATGTCAACAGGTACCTTATGCCCCCGGGGAAATCGCGCCCTATTCTTGCCCGAGAAAATAAGACTTTTGTCGTAGAAAATAAGCCGTTTTTCTGGTATCCTTAAGCCAGGATACAGAAAGGGGACAGTGATGGCAGAGTGGATTCTTCCTGAAATCAACCTGGAGCGCTGCGACCGGTGCGAACTCTGCATCTTCCAATGCCCAACCGCGGCGTTGGCGATGACCACCACCGGTCCGGCAATTGTCCACCCAGAGCAGTGTACTTTTTGCGCCGAATGCGAGGCCCTCTGTCCCCAACAGGCCATCACCTGTCGCTTTGAAATTGTCTGGGAAACTGTGTAATGGGAACAAGGAGTTCTAACCATGAGTGAATACATCAACAATGCCACCCCACGCCGCGAGACTCTCAAGCGGCTGATCCGTGACCTGCACGCCGGACGCCCGGTGGATGAGGTGAAGCGCGAGTTCGCCGCCCGGTTAGGCGATGCCAGCGCCGCCGAAATCGCCGAGCTGGAGCAGGCGCTCATCGCCGAGGGACTGCCGGAGACCGAGATCAAACTGCTCTGCGATGTCCACGTCGCGGTCTTCCGCGAATCGTTGGATACGCAGGCCAGGCCGGAAACAGTCCCCGGCCATCCCGTCTTCACCTTCCGCGCTGAGAACCTGGCCGTGGGTCGCATCCTGGACGGGTTGCGCGAAGCGCTGCACGATTACCAGGAGTTGCCCATGGAGTCCACGCTTGCCCGCCTGCAGGCCCAGGTGACCAAATTGCGCGAATACGAGAAACACTACCTGCGCAAGGAACATCTGCTCTTCCCGTACCTGGAAAAGCACAACTTCTACGGCCCCTCGGCGGTGATGTGGGCCATCCACGACGACATCCGCCGGTGGTGGAAGGAATTGGAGGCCTTGCTCGCCGCCGGGCCGGTAGAGAGTGCCCCGCTGGCGACGCTCTACGGCTCGCTGGAAAAGGCGATCCGCGAGATGATTTACAAAGAAGAGGCGATCCTCTTCCCCAATGCGCTGGAACGGCTGACCGAAGAGGAATGGGGAGCGATCCGCGCCCAGGAAGCCGAGATCGGCTACGCTTATGTGCTGCCGGGCAAGCAGTGGCAGCCCCGTCTGGATCCGCGCGCCGCTGAGCAAGAGACGGCTTCCAGCCCCGCGCCCACGACCCCTCCCGGGGTGCTGCCACTGGACACCGGCGCGCTGACGCTGGAACAGATCAACCTGCTGCTCACCACGCTGCCGGTAGACGTGACCTTTGTGGACGAGCACGACGAGGTCCGCTTCTACTCCCAGACGCGCGACCGCCTCTTCCCGCGCACGCCGGCCGTCATCAGGCGCCGGGTCCAGCAATGCCACCCGCCGGAGAGCGTCCACCGCGTCCAACAAATCCTGGACGATTTCCGCGCCGGCAAGCGCGACGTAGCCGAATTCTGGATTCAGCTGGGTGGGCGTTTCATCCACATCCGCTACTTCCCGCTGCGTGACGCCGCTGGTACCTATCGGGGCACGTTGGAGGTCACCCAGGACATTGCCCCGCTCCGTGCGCTGACCGGTGAACGCCGGCTCCTGGATTAAGCAAGAAGGCGGAAGACTGAAGGATGAGGGCAAAAGTAAAAAATTGATTCGTTGACTCGCCGATTGTTTCATAAAGGAGACTGATGGATGGTTGAAATTCATTTGTACGGCAAATTGCGGCGCTATGTACCGGCAGCACGCCCGGATCGCGAGTGCGTGCTGCGGCTGGAGCCAGAGCCGGGGGAGACCGTGTCCTCGCTGTTAGTGCGGGCCGGGATCGCGCCGGCGGAGATTTACCATCTTTTCCTGAACGGCTCGCTGTTGGCCACCCACAACACGATGGCCCCCTGGCTGAAGTACCAACAGGTACGCGAGAACGTCTGGGATTGGGAACTGGCGGTGCCGGTCAAGCCCGGCGACCGGCTGGGACTCTTCAGCAGCGACATGGCGTTGCTGGTGGTGTGACAGGAAGACCACAGACCACAGCTGACTCTGGGGGCCTGTGGTCCGTGGTCTGTGGTCTATCCCCAGCAACAATCAAATAGCAGTCAGCAGTCAAAGGAGGTTTTTCATGGAACCAGGCACAGTCGTCACGTTGGCCGAGCTGGTAGAAATCCAGCCGGGCGCCGTCGTCAGCCGTGAGCTCATCAAACAGGCCGGCGGCACGGTCACAGTTTTCGCCTTTGACGGCGGGCAGGGCTTGAGCGAGCACACCGCACCCTTTGATGCGCTGGTCCAGGTCCTGGCCGGCAAAGTGGAGATCACCATCTCCGGCCAGCCCTATCACCTCAGCGCGGGCCAGGCCATCCTCATGCCGGCGCACGAACCGCACGCGCTCAAGGCACTCACGCCGTTGAAGCTGCTGCTGGTGATGATCCGCTGACGCAACACAGCCGGGCGATCAACGCGGCCAGACCTGCCAGCGCCGGCCCCAATGCGCCGACAAAGAGCAACGCCCCCCTCCAACCCGGCAAGCGGCCCCCCGATTGACGAATCAGCCCGCTGCGGTATGATGGAGGCCGAGGTGAAACATGGCAGAAACCACAGTGTTGATCATCGGGGCCGGGATGGCCGGACTCTCGGCCGGCTGTTATGCCCAAATGAACGGCTATCGCTCGGAGATTTTTGAGCTGCACACCCTCCCCGGCGGGCTGTGCACTTCCTGGCGGCGGCGTGATTACGTCTTTGACGGCAGCGTGCGCTACCTCAGCGGAACCAGCCCCCAGAGCAAGATGCACCAGCTGTGGGCCGAACTCGGTCTGCTGGAAAAACAGGAAATCTACTACTACGACGAATTCATCCGTTTTGAGGGCACGGATGGCCGCGCCTTCAAGCTGTACGCCAACATTGACCGCCTGGAAGCGCACATGTTGGAGCTCTCCCCCCAGGACGAGCCGGTCATCCACGAGTTTGCCACCGCCGTGCGCCAGTTCACGCAGATGGAGATGCCGGTAGATCTGACCCCTACCGGCCCGCTGGAGGCACTGGAACTCGGTCAAAGCATGTTGCCGGTTCTCTGGCCGGCGCTGCGCTGGCGTGGCGTCAGCGTCCGCCAGTTCGCCGCCCGCTTCCACGATCCGTTGCTACGCGAAGGATTGCCGGAGTTTTTCCAGTTCTCGCCGCCCGATTTCCCTATGATGCTGGTGCTGACGACGCTGGCGATGATGAACGACCGGGAGGCCGGTTATCCGGTTGGCGGCTCGCTGCACTTCGCCGAGGCGCTGGCCGCCCGCTATCTGGCCCTGGGGGGCACGCTCCACTACAAAGCGCGGGTCGCCCAAATCCTGGTGGAGAACGACCGGGCGGTTGGCGTCCGGCTGGCCGACGGCAGCGAGCACCGGGGCGACCTGGTCATCTCGGCGGCCGATGGGCACAGCACGCTCTTTGAACTGCTGGAGGGCCGCTACCTCACCGAAACCCTCCGCGGTTACTACCGCACACTGCCGGCCAGCAAATCCATTCTCCAGGTCTCGTTGGGGGTGGCGGCTGATTTCTCCGCCGAGCCGCCGGCGCTCAACTTCCCGCTGCGCCATCCCCTCTACCTGGGCAACGTGCGCCACGACCGGTTGGTGCTCAAGCACTACTGTTTTGATCCCACTATGGCGCCGCCGGGGCACTCCGTGTTGAGCGTCTGGTGCGAGGCCGACTACGATTACTGGCAGGCAATGCGCTGCCACATGAAACATTACCGGGCCGCCAAAGAGTTGGTCGCCCAGCAGGTGATCACCGCCTTAGAGGAGCGGTTCCCCGGCCTCAGTGACCAGATTGAAGTGATCGACGTGGCCACCCCGATCACCTACGAGCGTTACACGGGCAACTGGCGCGGCGCGTTTGCCGGTTGGGCCCTGACCACCCGCAAGATGAGTATGATGATGGGCGGCGGGATGAACAAAACGCTGCCGGGGCTGTCCGGCTTCTACATGATCGGCCAGTGGGTGGAACCGGGCGGCAATGTGGAGCTCGCCGTCGCCTCCGGCCGCGACGTGATCAAAGACATTTGCGCGGCAGCGGGCCGGCCTTTCCAAACCGGCACCGCCTCATAAGGCTCCTCTGAAAATAACATAAAAAGTTCGTAATAAGGCGCTTTAGCGCCGTCTGAGCCGCGCTGATGAAGTTTGAAAATTAAATTCGGTCATGGGCGAACCGGCTGAGAAGGCGTGGGTAGTGACGCCTTTAGGCGTTCTCCCTTTCAGCGGCCAGCCAAGAAACGCCCGCTGGCCTTTAAAAATTAAATGCGGTAACACCGGGCGACTCGTTTTTCCCCGGTGGGGTGCCGAGCGATCAATCGCCCGGCTACCCAAGCCACGCCCGGTAAACCGGGCTGCCGTAGCCCCGTTCACGGGGCGTTGCTGGCTAGCCCGGCGGTTGACC
>Ga0067045_1029117_pt1 | contig 23684 bp, 19 predicted proteins | sample TerdegcTABiofilm_FD_59184 | JGI IMG/M metagenome (GOLD analysis project Ga0067045, IMG submission 59184) | Combined Assembly of (Gp0054472, Gp0054536) Wastewater bioreactor microbial communities from Singapore -Terephthalate degrading...
TTTTTAAATTTTATTGCACATTATTTTAGGTGAATCGGGCAAATACCTTGCAGTTTGAGGGTAATTCCAAAAGGTAAAACAAGTACCCATGCCGAAAAAGAATATGGGTTTTTAAGCAAAAACTATTTATTTAAACAGATTATCAATAACTTGTACATTTCCGTCCTGTGTCATACGGATGAGTCCTTCGGCATCGAGACCGTTGTTGAACCAGTAGTTAATCTGCTCCCAGGCGGTGGGGTGGATGGTCATCTCCTTATGCCACAAGCCCACATCGACATCCTTCTCGCCGTCGTTTCTGCTGATTCGCACATCATCGGCATCGCCGTAGCGGTCGATGAAGAGGGAGCCGTTATTATTGGTTATTACCACGTTGGATTTGGGGTCGAAGCGGTCAATTTTGAATGTGTTGCCGGATTTTTCGTAGGCGATCTTGGTGTTGTCGGTGCGGACTACTTCGATGCGGTTATCGGTCTTCGTGATTTTCACATCGTTAGCGAATCCTGAACGGTCAATCTGCAGTTCGTTTTCTTTCTGCCGGATCACCTCGTCCTTATCGGTACCCGGCCGATCAATATAAATATCTGTCCCCTTTTTATCGATGACCACGTCATTATCGGAGCCGTAGCGGTCCACGGTAACCCGATCTCCTCTTTTGGACACGCTGACATCATTATAGGGACCTTTTCTGTCCACGGAAAAGTCATAATCTTTGCCTGAAAGTTTCAATCTTTTCAGGGGATACCCCACATTCTGCAGGGGATCGGTAGCGCCTAAAGGATTCATATTATTCCCCCCCGGACTATTACGGATGTCGGGATAATGGCAAAGCGGCTGCGAAACGGTCGGATTAACTTTACAACAACCCGATTTCATTATACCACAACTCCCGTAGAATAGAATAAGATTTTTGTAAAAAAATTGTAACTTTTTTCATATATAGAAATGAAAGGTTGGAAAGAGATTTGCGTATCATCCTTAAATCTTCGATTATCACCCTGATACAATGAAGTCCTGCATATATAAGAGACGTATATATTCAGTCCTCTGGCGGAGAATCACGTCATCCTAAACTCGTTTCAGAATCTATACAATATATTGTGCCTCAGATTCCGAAACAAGCCTGCCTTGAACTTGTTTCACGGGTTCGGAATGACGGGGGGACTGAATGAATACTAAGAGACGGGAACACCCTCCTACATGAAGAAACTTTTAAGGGAGTAAAATGGTTCCTCTCCTCTCTTTTCATATTTGTGCGCGTTTACTTCTGGTCAGAAGTTACGCCTTTTATTGCCAAAATCCAGATTTTATGCCGATTCCCAAAGTTCCTGAAACAAAGCCTGTCCTGAACTGGTTTCAGGATTCAGGATAACGGGTTCATGCCGGTTTCCTCGAATTTGAGCGTAACTCCTGTAATAAATATACCCCACTTCTTTTAACCCCTATCTTCCTTCTCCTCCTTTCTGATTTTAGACGCTATGAGCAGTTCCGCAACAGACATCCGCTGGGTTCAGACTTTCCGAACAGGTTCTCACTTCAACTTTTGCCTGCCCAACTCTTCCATGCTGAAAACCGTTATAAGGGAGTCGGAATATATGGGTTTGCCGAATTTATCTTCCATCTTTTCACAGGTGGAGCCAAATTGGGGGAACTCCTGCTGATAGTTATCCAGTCGATAACGATGAACCACAATGTAATAAAAACCCATTTTCTTTATCAACTCAAGATCTTCATCAAGAAAATCGCCGGTAGGTTTACCGTTTCTGACCTCCTGGATAAAGTCCAGAAAAGTATTCCCCCTCTCCAATTCCGAACGGAAAGTATCCTGATATAAGCGGCTCCCCATATAAGGGGCATGTTCCACCCGGTTCCCCAGAATGGGTTGATGGTGGAATATCTGATAAAAATCGGTAATGGACATCTTTTCCGCCGGGTGCGGCAACTCGATGATACCGCCGGGAGGAAGTTGGGAACGGGAAAGGGAAAGATAAAAAGCCGGTATATTGAAGGCACTGGTCTTCAGGGGAAGATACCCGCGAATAAACAGTTCGGCGATAAAAATAACGATTACGCATATTATCATAAACATCTGACTTTTATACCATATAGACAACGGGGATAAACTTTTGCCGGCAATAACAGAGAATTTTTTTTGAGACTGGTTCTCGTTTTTATCGGGTTTTTCGTTCCACAAGAGAGAAACTTTTTTACACACATAAACGGTGAAAAATATAATCACTATACTACTCAAATGATATGGGAAATAAAATCTTGAGAAAAAGGGAACCAGATGAAACAAAAGAGCAAAGGGAAGGGGAATATTAAGAAGCCTACTTCCCACTTTTAGATAGGGTCCCAGAGATAAAATCCAGAAAATAACACCGCCTGTCATATACTCCAATCCGTCATAAATATTCTGTCTTTTAAACAGCGCAAAAAACAGGGTCAGAGGAAAAAGAAGCAGGGGGAAAAACCAACGAGGCGAGAAAAGGGATTCCAGAGGCAGAGATCTTGCCACTATCAGGGCGGGGTTTAAAGGGGACATGGCTTCGAAACCGGGAATCCCCATTTTTTGTATTTCCTCTAAAGAGGGAAAGGGAGAGAAAGGACGGGTTATGTTGGATCCTTCGCCTCCCGCCATGTCTTTAAAATTCCCTCCCACGAAAAGGATTATAATAAGTCCTGTAAAGATGAACATCACCAGGATCTTCTCCAGAGGGAGTTCGGTTTTCTTTCTAAAAAAATAGCCTGCAAAAAAAATAAAAAAGATTAAAAATAAAAAATGAATATTAAACCAGTAATAGGCGGAAGCGATGCCTATCAACAAACCTGCGACAATGAACCATCGCCATTTTAGGGTTTCTATCATATTCTCCATTAATAGAAGAAAAAGAGGAATAAAAAAAATCGATATCTGAATGGGTCTTCCCAGATATAATTCTCTTAAAATATAGGGATTTACAGCAATTATAATCCCACCCGCCAGAGATAAAGGAAAATTACCTGTTATTTTTTTTATTAAAAGGAATCCGCAAAAACAATTCAATACAAGAATGAATATGATTTCAATATTATATCCTACGGGAAATCCCCAGATCCGGGTGAGAGGCACTCCCATCAGGATCCCGTCGATTATATTCCACACACCATAGCGGAAAGGGAAATTGGATACCCTCCCCAGAAAATCAAAAATACCGGAACTCTCATAAAAAGCGAAACGGATATTTTCTCCCGTCCACCAGTATATATGTAAAGTGCTTAAAAGATCACCCCTGCCCTCCAGCAAAAAACCGGCGATGCGACTCCTCATTACTCCAAAAAGAGGAAGAGTGATAACAATAATTGCCACTATATAAAACAACAGGGGTAAAAAAAATTCCCGCCCTGCTTCTTTTAATCTGTTCATCAAAAAGCCCTTTTTTATAGTGATTCCAATAAGCAATTCCCTTTACAGACCCATCATCCTGATCTCATTTCAGGTTACATACAATATCTTGTATATCAGATACCAAAACAAGTTAGGAATGACGACAGAACTGAAAGCATAATTTTATGGAATAGATGTCGGCGATAATAATTCCATTATTTCTTTCAAATTCTTTTCTCTTGCCAGATCCAGGGGAGTTTTGCCTGCCCGGTTTTTTATATTGACATCGGGTTTGTACTTCATGAGGATTTCCACTATTTTGACATTATTATCGGATACAGCGTAATGAAGAGGGGTTTGCATGTTCCTATCTTTTTTATTCACGTCTGCCCCCTGGGACAGAAAAATTTCGGCCAGTTCGGGTTTGTTCTTATCCACCGCCAGCGACAGGGGAGTCTGTAAATTTTCCGGTTCCCTGCAATCCACCACGGCTCCAGCCTTGAGGAGCATTTGTATTATTTCCTTATTATTCTGCACACAAAGGACTCCATAATGGAGGGGATAAAATCCCCGGCGATCCGTGTCCGGTTGATTGACATCGGCACCTTTTTCGATCAGGAGTTGTACTATATCCTTTTGTCCATAAGAGACAGCCAGATTCAGAGGATATTTCCCGGTATCCGCCGAGACGGATCTTCTCCCTCGGGAGGCTCGTCCCTTCCGGGTTGTATTAACATAATCCCCATGTTTATCGATGATTTCCTTAACCTGGGCATAATCGCCGTCCTGTATTGCGACAAAAAAACTGTCCAATAGCATATCATAATAGATAAAAGTGCCAAGAATAGCAATCAACAAAAATGAGATGAGAAACATTGATTTTTGTTTGGAGAAGATTTGCCATATATCCGACATTTTCATCCGCTTCCTTTTGGAGAGATCTATTTCAGCGATTGTAACCTTATTTTGTATTCCACCGTCTCTATTTTAGTCCTTTTTTCCCCCGGAGTTAGGATAAAAAAATTCAGGAGTTACTTTCGAATTTAACTAAACCGGCATATTATCGCTTTTGATATACTACTCCTTAAAAGTTCTTTCATGTAGGAGGGGTCTCCCGCCCCCGATAAAAACGGGATCTCATCCGTTCAGGGTGATGATCGTAGATTTAAGTATGAGTATAGAAAATGGCGTAATACCGGATTGGCATCGAAATGACACCGGCAAGACGCCGGTTCTACTGATACTGGCTGCACTCAGTATTTAAGGGATAAAGTCACAGGACTTAGGCTCAAAATCGGGAAACCGGCATGAAATCGTCATCCTGAACTTGTTTCAGGATCTTTTGGAACTGGCATGAAACCTGGGTTTTGGTAATAAAAGGCGTAACTCCTGAGTCAATTGGAAGGCAAGTTGTTATAAGTCCTGAAATTAGGGGATGGAAGACCTGAAGCCGGATAAAAAAATTTGAAGCAAAGGTTTTTTTGTTTGGGGTAAAAGATTTTTTAGGTTTTCGGGCAAATAAAAAATATAGTTGAATCCGATGCGCTCGTAGCTCAATTGGATAGAGCAACGGACTTCGGATCCGTGTGTTAGGGGTTCAAGTCCTCTCGGGCGCGTGATATAAAACTCCCGTAATCGCAGCAATTATGGGAGTTTTTGCTTTTATGGATTAAATGCAGTTAGGGTGCATTTACTTTTGGTTAAAAGTTCTCAAAGAAATCTCTCAGGAATTTCAAAATAACAAAATTATACCCTACCTGTATATATTCAGTCCTCTGGCGGAGAACCACATCATCCTGAACTAGTTTCAGGATCTATACAATATCTTGTGCCTCAGATTCCGAAACAAGCCTGCCCTGAACTTGTTTCACGGGTTCGGAATGACGGGGAGACTGAATGAATACGAAAAAAGAAGGTATATATTCAGTCCTCTGGCGGAGAACCACGTCATCCTGAACTCGTTTCAGGATCTATACAATATCTTGTGCCTAAGATTCCGAAACAAGCCTGCCCTGAACTTGTTTCACGGGTTCGGAATGACGGGGAGACTGAATGAATACGAAAAAAGAAGGTATATATTCAGTCCTTTGGCGGAGAACCACGTCATCCTGAACTCGTTTCAGGATCTTTGGGAATCGGCATAAAATCTTGATTTTGGCAATAAAAGGCGTAACTCCTGATAGTATTTCAAGACAGCCGCCTGCCACAACCGCTTAAAAAATCCGTCTTTTTCCCATTCTTGAAATCTCTCGAAAACGGTGGTAGAGGCTCCGAGACTCCGAGACTTCTGGGGAGAGCATTCCATTGGCATACTTATAGAAAGCGATTTCAACCAAAAGTAAATGCACCCAAATTTGATAAATATCTATAGTCAGGACTTACGTTTTTTTCGCCAAAAGCCAAGTCGGACGGCAGTTTCCGCAGATTCCAAAACAGATTCGGGATGAAGTTTTCATACCGATTTCTTCTTTAAGCGCAACTCCTGATTGAAACTTTTAGGAAGGGGTTTGGGGAAGGGAAATCCAGACGGATATAGAAATTTGAAATAGTAGAAAACATAAAGAATTTCAGAGGAGTAATTTTATGAAAAAGAGTTTATTTTTTTTGTTACTTTTTTATTTTATGACATCAATGATATTTGCATCATATTCATCGGAAGAATATAAAAAATATAAAGATAGTGTAATAAAAATAAAACCAATAGAATATGTGCATAAAGATTATTTTATTAAAACCAAGATTAAAGTTATCAACGAAGGGAGTGAAACTGTTACTGGCGTATATCTAAACTGCTCATGGATAGATAAATCAGGTGAAACATATATGACAGATAGTAAAATGATAAGCACTATCGAACCGGGAGAAAAACAGGAAGTCGAGTTTAGTTCATATTTAAATTCAAGAATTAAAAATATGCCATCAACTATTTCTGATTCTTTCGTTATTCTCGTGGAGCAAAATTTGATAAATATCCATTGTGTTTTCATAATTAAATATAATGATAAATTTTACTTATATAATAAATAAATATCAAATAAGGATGCTTCAATGAATACCTCAGACTGTTTACATCAAAGAGTATCTTCCTCCTTCCGGGAGCCCGGCGGATTTGTTTTTTTTAGAAACGGGGTTCTTTACAGGCAGGATTATACGAGATTGTGCAATTTATTATATTCGATCATACCCAACTGACTTTAATATACAAGGATAATCTTATGAACAGATCAGATCGTCCATGCGACAGGGTTTCGTCTTCCTTCCGGGATCCCAGCGGATTCGTTTTTTTTCGAGACGGAGTTCTTTACAGACAGGTAAACCTTATATATAAAGATAATTATGATTTTTTGATGAGTTCCGGGCTTTATGAGGAACTGGCTAAGAAGAGTCTGATGGTTTCCCATAAGGAGATTATCGATCCTCCATTCTTTTCAACCGCCGGCGGAGGGGGGGGGGAGGGTTACAAGATACTTCTGCCGGAAAGGATTCCATTTATAAGTTATCCTTATGAGTGGAGTTTCAGCCAGTTGAAGGATGCGGCTCTTTTAACCCTGGAAATAGAGAAAAAAGCCGTCGAAAAGGGGTTGTCGCTGAAGGATTGCAGTGGTTATAATATACAATTCAGGGATGGAAAGCCGATTTTCATTGATACTCTCTCCTTTGAAAAGTATAAGGAGGGAGAACCCTGGATCGCTTACGGGCAGTTTTGTCGGCACTTTTTAGCTCCCCTGTCCCTTATGGCTTACAAAGATATTAGATTAAATCAATTATTAAGGATCTATATTGACGGAATCCCTCTGGATCTTACATCTTCCCTTCTTCCTTTCAATACCCGCTTTGATTTTTCCCTCCTCTCCCACATCCACCTGCAGGCCGGGAGTCAAAAGTACTTCTCAAACAAAACCATCAAGAAAGAAAGTTATAATATAAGTAAATTGTCTTTTTTAGGTATTATTGACAGTCTGGAAAGCGGAATAAATAAATTAAAGTGGAAACCGGAAGGAACCGAGTGGGGTCAATATTACGACGATACCAACTATACCCCCGCCGGGTTTGAACATAAAAAGAGATTGGTGGAGGAATTTATAGATCAAACCTCCCCCAAAACCGTGTGGGACCTAGGGGCAAACCGGGGGGTTTTCAGTCGCATCTCATCCCAAAAAGGGATCTTTACCGTTTCTATGGACTGCGATCCCTCCGCCGTTGAAAAAAACTATCTGCAGATAAAACAGAATAATGAAAAAAATCTTCTCCCCCTGCTCATGGATCTCACCAACCCCAGCCCCGGATCGGGATGGGAAAACAGTGAAAGAGATTCTTTAATTGAGCGCTCTCCTGCCGATACGGTAATGGCTTTAGCCCTTATTCATCATCTCTGTATCTCCAACAACCTTCCTTTTTCGTCGGTGGCGAGGTTTTTTGCAAAAATCACCCCTAACCTGATTATCGAATTCGTTCCCAAGGAGGACTCCCAGGTACAGCGTCTTCTCAGAACCAGGGAGGACATATTTTCTTCCTACAATGTGGTGTCATTTGAAAGGGATTTTTCCTCTTATTTTGAAATTGTAAGGAAAGAACCTGTGAAAGATTCTGTGAGAACCCTATACCTTATGAAAATAAAAGTATATTGACATTCCGCCCGGAAGGAAGTGTATTACCGCTTGATTTCCATAGGAACAACTTTTGATTATAAAATTCCCCTGCAAGAGCAGCTCCCTCTGATAAAGTCCGCCGGATTCACCCACATATCCCTGGGAGGAGGAGACCTGGAACATTCGGGCTACCTTGAAAGAGAAAAGAGAAAAATTATCAAGAGTATGACAGAAGAAGCAGGATTGAAGATCTGTTCCATTCATGCCCCTTTTAATACGGGTATGGATATTTCGTCTCCCAACTGCGTCTTTTCCATGAATGCCCTGGATTTTTTAAAACGCTGTGTGGATGCCTGCCTTCATCTGGAGGCGGAGGTTCTCATATTCCACCCCGCCACCCTTTCGCCGGACAATATGGAAGAACGACAGTCAGTCCTGGTTAAAAGAGTCCTGTCCCTGATGCAGTACGGGAAAGGAGAAAATATCCGTTTTGCCTGTGAAAATATGCCCGACCCCGTCGCCAACCGGATCCTGACCAAATCCCTCAGCGTGATAAGAAACCCCCGATACGGGTTGTGCTTCGACACCTCCCACGACAACCTGAATCCGCAACCCTTCTCCCTTTTAGAGGAATTCGGAAACCGTATCCTGACCACCCACATCTCCGACAACCGGGGACAAGAAGACGACCATATCCTCCCTTTTGAAGGAAATTATGACTGGAACCGGTTTAAAAAAATGTTCCACTCCCTGAATTTTAATGGAATATTTCTCATGGAAGTGGAGATGAGGGAATCCTCCTTCAAAGAACCGGCGGAATTCCTGAAAGAAGCCTTTATCCGGGGAACCCGGCTGATGACCGCCGATGCAACGGCAAACATCAGTAGCGAAGGATTTTAGTCCTTCATTACCGGCTTTGGTATTTTTTTACATTGGCTTCAGTCCTTCAATATATATTAAGAAAATGAGGAACAACTATATGAATAGCATAAAAAAACAAACTATTATAATGTTGATTTTATTTTTATTTGTTTATATTATTTTACCTCCTTCGGTTATGTCAGCGGAGAAAAAGAGCAAACTTCCCGAAGACACCACCATGACCCTGGATTTAAAAGGATTCAATCAGAAGGAATTGTCGGTAACCCACCACGAGACGGTTATTAACGGCAAGACTCTGCGATTCACCGCCACCGCCGGATATATCCCCATGCAGGATCAGAAGAATGAGATAAAGGCTAAAATATTCTTTGTCAGCTATACCAAAGACGATGAGGATATTTCAAAAAGACCCATAACCTTCGCTTTCAACGGGGGACCCGGCTCTGCGTCCTTATGGCTCCACTTCGGGGCTTTAGGTCCCAAACGGGTGGTCTTGAGCGAAGAAGGAGGACTTCCCCAACCTCCCTATAAATTTGAAGATAACGACTACACCTGGCTGGATTTCACCGACTTGGTCATGATCGATCCGGTGGATACGGGATACAGTCGCGCTGCGGAGAAGGAAAATCTCAAGGAATTCATGGGCGTCCGGGAAGATGTGGTTTCGGTAAGTAGTTTTATACGGATATATATCACCCTGTTTAAAAGATGGCCCTCTCCCAAATATATAGTGGGAGAAAGTTACGGAGGAATAAGAGGTTCGGGACTGGCGGACTATCTCCAGAGTGAATTGGGAATCCACCTGAACGGCGTTGTATTCGTATCCCCCGCGATCAATTACGGAACCCTCTTTATAGACTTCAACGGCGATCTGCCCTACGTTCTCATGCTTCCCACCTATACCTCGGTAGCCCTTTATCACAAAAAAATCGCATATTCGGGAAATAAAGAGGAGCTGTTTAAAGAAGTCCGGGAATGGGCATTAACCGAATATCTGGTGGCTCTTGCCAAAGGAAACACCATCTCCGCAGAGGAAAAGGACAAAGTTGCGGAGAAACTTGCCCGATATACGGGACTTTCTAAAAAATATATATTGGATTCCAATCTGAGAATAAGAGACTACCGCTTCATGAAGGAACTGCTGAAAGATCAGTCCAAAGTCATGGGCTATTACGACGGCAGACTGACTTCCCTGGAACCGGATAACGGCGACAGTTTCCCTGAAAACGATCCCACTTTCTTCCTGTCGGGTCCCTATATGGTGGCGGTAAATGAATATTTCAGAAACGGTCTTAAATATGTAAACGATCTTCCCTATAACACCTATTCGGAAAACGCTGGGGATAAATGGAACTGGGAATCGGGTAGTTCTGCGGGTTTCGGCTATATTAATTATTCTGATAAACTGTCATGGGCGATAAGTAATAACCCCTATATGAAAATATATGTGGCATGCGGATATTATGATATGTGCACCCCCTACATGGGAGCCCTCTACACCTTCAGTCATTTGAGAATTCCTCCGGAACTGAAAAAGAATATCACCTTCGGTTTTTATGAGGGAGGACATATGATGTACAACAACCCACCCGCCCGCAAGAAATTATATGAAGACGTAAAGAAATTCTACACAGATAGTAACTACAGCAAGAAAGACGACAAAAATAAGGATAACAACAAAAAGGACAACAAAAGCAAATAGTCCTTCTCTACCGGTTTTGCTAGTTTTGGGTATCGGCTTCAGTCCTTCAATATATATTTTAGAGAAAAAGAGGAATATAATATGAATACCGACAAAAAGCACACTATAATAATATTGATTTTCTTTTTATTTGTTTATATTATCTTCTCTCCCTCTGTCCTGTCGGCGGAAAAGAAGGACAAACTTCCCGAAGACACCACCATGACCATAGATTTAAAGGGATTCAGTCAGAGGGAGTTGTCGGTAACCCATCACGAGATGACCGTCAACGGCAAAACCCTCCGATTCACCGCCACTGCGGGATATATCCCCATGCAAGATCAAAAGAATGAGATCAAGGCGAAAATATTCTTTGTCAGCTATACCAAAGACGATGAAGATGTTTCAAAAAGACCCATCACCTTCGCCTTCAACGGGGGACCCGGTTCCGCATCGTTATGGCTCCACTTCGGCGCTCTGGGACCAAAACGAGTGGTTCTGGATGAAAAGGGAGGATTGCCCACCCCTCCCTACAAGATTGAAGATAACGAATATACCTGGCTGGACTTCACCGATCTGGTACTTATTGATCCGGTGGATACGGGCTACAGCAGGGTGGAAGATGAGAAGAATTTTCCTGAATTTATGGGCGTCCGGGAAGATATAGTTTCGGTAGGTCAATTTATAAGAATATATACTACACTATTTAAAAGATGGCCGTCTCCCAAATATATAACAGGCGAAAGTTACGCCGGTATAAGAGGTTCGGGACTGGCGGATTACGTCCAGAGCGAACTGGGCATGAATCTGAACGGCATCGTATTCATATCTCCCGCTATCAACTACGGAACTTTCCTTTTAGATTTCAACCAGGAGTTGCCGTACGTCCTCATAATCCCCTCCTATACCGCGACAGCCCTTTATCACAAAAAAATACAATATTCGGGAAATAAGGAGGATCTGCTGAAAGAAGTTGAGGAATGGGCGACCACCGAATATAATATCGCTCTGTTCAGAGGAAACGATCTGTCTCCGGAGGAAAGGGACAGGATCGCGGAAAAACTTTCCCAATATACCGGTATTTCGAAAAAGTTTATTTTAGATTCCAATTTAAGAATCAAGGATTACCGCTTCATGAAGGAACTGCTTAAAGACCAGTCCAAAGTCCTGGGATACTATGACACCCGACTGACCGCCACAGATCCCGACAGAGGAGACAGCGTCCCTGAAAACGATCCCACCGACTATCTGTTGGGTCCCTATATGATGGCGGTAAATGAATATTTCAGAGACGGATTAAAATATATAAATGATCTCCCCTATAATAGTTACCACGACAGAGAGTGGAACTGGGGTTCCAACGCCACCGAGGGTTTAGGCTCTGTTGACTATTCCGACAAACTTGCCAGGGGAATGATCAATAATCCCTATATGAAGGTTTATGTGGCGCTGGGATATTACGACGTTTGCACTCCCTATATGACCTCCCTCTACACCTTCAACCATTTGAGAATTCCTGTTGAATTGAAAAAGAATATTACCTTCGGTTTTTATGAAGGCGGACATATGATGTACAACAACCCCTCCGCCCGCAAGAAGCTATATGAGGATGTAAAGAAATTCTACGCCGTCAGTAATTACAGCAAAAAAGACAACAAAAATTCCGAGTAGGTTATCTCTTCATCTGCCGGATATGCCCCTGGTATTCATTCAGTCCCCCCGTCATTCCGAATCCTGAAACCAGTTCAGGACAGGCTTTGTTTCTGAATCTGAGACACAAGATATTGTATAGATCCTGAAACGAGTTCAGGATGACGTGGTTCTCCGCCAAAGGACTGAATATATACTGCCGCTGGGATTAAATTTTATCAGCATGGTAAATAGTATATATCAGGAGAGGATACGAAAACATCGTTTATATACAATAATTTCCTGTTTTCATCGGATAATTTGTTCTCAAAGTATTTCCAGTCTTCCAGATAAGAAAGTTTGTATATCTGAATATTTTTTTTGTATTGGAAAAACAGGAGCAGATCCGACGGAAAATCTCCCGCCTCGACGGAGAAATTCCTCTTGCGGGCAAAAGTGTCCAGGCTTCCCGTCCTTTTTGCCTTTCCGGAAATAAAAAGAACTTTCCCTTCTCTCATGAGGTTTTCCTCGTCCCGGAGGCAATTATCCCTGGTTCTTATCAGGGGGGAGGAGAGCCGCTCCAGGTGGCCGGCAAAGCGGTTGAAGTAGTCTTCTCCCATCTTTTCTATGACTTCCCACAGGCTGATTCCCTGATGGTTCATATAATCCCGGATTTGTTCAAACCGGTTTTTGTAGAGGGTTTCAGGGAAATCTCCCGTTTTTTCAGGCTTTTCAAGGATTTCCCTCCAGGACGGAAGTCCCCGTCGGATTTCGTCGAAGATATGGGGGCAGTTTTGAGGAAATTCTCTCTCCTGGGCAAGAGATAAGGGTCTTGCCATAAAATCCGATAAAAACCGTTCCATCTCCTCTTCCGAGAAGGGGTCCACGATGACCGACGATGCGTAAAATCGGGACGGTTTTATTTCCGGATTGAACTCCGCCGCCGATAACAACCCGAAATATTCCTCTACCCGTTGCTTTAACGGAGTAATCTCCTGTAAAGACGGATCTGTCTTTTGTCTCTGGTTTTCGTCAAGACCTCCCGTCAGCCAAAGGATTTCCATCAGGAATTTTTGAACGGTTTCATTGAGTTTTTTATAATAGATATATTCATACTTTTTATTCAGTAAGTTAATATAGTCTGTAATTTTTTCTTTTTTCGTTCCCTCTATGAGTTTTTTCTGGGCAAAGGATCCCCCCCCAGACAGGATCAGGGAAAAGAAGATGATGATCATTTTATGGATATTGGCATCACCGGGATGGAAATGATTTAAAAAATCATAGATAAATACCGAGAAGGGAATCAGAGCGAAGAAGGAGCCAAAACCCATTGTTCCCAGGGGAGAGTCCGATTCCGTTGCGTCCCTCATCTCGGCCTCTATCGTCTGCAGCCGGTTTTCGTCGGGAGGAGAGGGAATTTTGGCTTTTATGGAATTCATGAGGGATTTTATTTTATTTTCAATTCTATTCAGTAGGTAGATACATCCGCTATAGCCATAGAAGGAATTGTCTAACAAAATATTCATGTAATCGTTTATATTCTTATAAAAAGGGTGTGAGAGAGGTGAATCTCCCGTCATTTCTCCGATTTTCTTTTCTCTGTATTTCATTTCATTCTCAAATTGTTCATCCGTTTCCGTCAGTGAAGAGGATCCATGGGGACTAAAATCTCTCCACTCCATCCGGTTTACGGAAAGGGGTTCTTCCTTGTCCCACCCCTCGATGAGGGACAGGGTGTTTTTGATGAGGTTTTCCTCCGGGGGAGTCTCATGCTGGGATTTAAAAACCTTTATCAGATCTCTGACATCCTGTCGGGCGATCACATTCCCTATTTCTTCTTTAGGAAATATAAATTCACCGATACCAAAGGAGCTGAAAAATAAAACATCCTGTGAAGTGGGCTCCGATTCTCCAGGTTTCAGGGTCATAAAATAGATGAACCGGGCCATGATCTGAGAGATTTCCTCCACCGACAGAGGAGACACCCCGTAGGCTCCGGCGTCGGACAACCAGACCCCGAATCCTCCCCACAGCTCCACCTCCCGATCCAGGGGGGACATGCTGAGAGTCATCCTGACCGGTTCCCGCTCCCCATTTACATTATTAATATTCCTGACGGTTGATATTTCCTTTAAGAGAGAATACGAAAACACCTTATTAAGAGGTTCTTCCGATAAATTCATCAGCCCCAGAAAATTCCACTGGCTGTCGGGGATCGATTCATTCCGGAACAGGTACTTTAATGCTGAAAAAAGAGGCAGAACCAGAGCCGATGAAGCCTGATCCCCCATATCGGCCACCAGATAAACCTTTTTCCCCTTGACCTTATACCCCGCCCCGGACAACCGCCGATGGAGATCCCCTGTGCGAATCCGTTCCTCTTCCTTACGTAGTACCTCCGTCAGACGGTTATAGTTCCTGCAGAACAGATCCCGATACTCCCTGCGGTTTACCCGTAATGAGTTTTTATCCTTTTCAGTTCCCGAATCTCTTTCGAGTTCACCTCCGCCTTCCCCGCTCCTTTTCCCTTCCTCCGGCCTTTCCTCTTTCTCCCTGACAGAGGCGGGAATCGCCGGAGAACAAAATATTCCCCTCTTATCTCCGCCTGCATCCGATACCACAGGATGAAAATTTATCTCATTTTCATTCACATCAATCCATATTTTTACAGAATAGAGATCCGGCAACAAAAAATCGTGGTAGTGAAAAGCCTTGCCTGATTGTTCGGCAAGACTCCTCCCCACTTCATTGATACCCACAATTATATTTTGATATATATCAGTCATACTGTAAAACCTGTCTTGAAGTCGGAGGCAGCGGTCGGCGGGGGGATTTCGCCGTTATACCCTGTCCTCGGTATAGGTTATGAGGCAGTCGGGGGTTTCCCATACGGAAACCGAGAGCAGATCTATTTGAGGCGGGGTTAGAGTCTTGGCTTTTTCAAACAGGATCCGGGCCAGGTTTTCGGCGGTGGGGTTGATCTCGTTAAAGGGGGGGATTTCCTCCAGGTTTTTGTGATCCCACTCCGAGAGGATCTCTTTCAGCATTTTTTTAAGAATCTTGAAATCCACCGTCATTCCCAGATTATCCAGTTCTTTCCCTTTCAATGCCAGTGCCACTTCCCATCGGTGTCCGTGGAGGTTGCCGCAGTTGCCGGGGTATCCCCGCAGACGGTGGGCAGAATCGAAATGTCCCCGAACTTCTATGCGGTACATAAATTCTCTGCTTTCTCCCCGATCCGGGGTGAAGGTTGTAACCGGGTCAGGAGTTTTCTTGTTTTTTTTCTCCAGGGGAAGGCGGCCTTTTTCATCTCCGGTCTGTTTTTTATACTGCCTTCGAGTCCGTTTATACTTTACACAATCCTTTTTCTGTTTCTTTTTGCCTTTGCCTTTCCAGCAACAGTTGGTAGATATTTTCCGCCACCACCTGAAGATTCACCGTGTCTTCGATATTAACGTGGACCAGATGGGTAAGGGCCTGTTGATTCCCTTCCTTGTATTGGTCCCAGAGTCTTGCCATCTGGAAGACGTCCCTCACCAGGGCGTCGTCAGGGCGGTAGATATGGAATTTCTCTTCAAAGTCTCTCAAGTGTCCCGAAACTCCCGCTTTTCTTCCCGCCAGATAGAGGTCAAAATTAAACTTCTTGAAATCCACATCGGGGAATTTGTAGGTCAGGAAGGGAATATCAAAACAGAGACCGTTGAAAGTTACAATCATATCAAAGGGGGAGAGAAGTCGGTTGAGATTCTCCGCTGTCAGGTTATCACCGGAGATCAGGGGGGTGTAGTCTTCGCCGTCGTAGAATCCTACCAGGATCACGTCATCTTCAAAGAAGCCGAATCCTGTGGTTTCGATGTTGAGATAGCATACCCGACCGCATTCCGCCAATTCTTTGTATAATTTCCAATGTTCTTTCGGAGGGAGTTTTTCCGGATCCATGTCATAATCAATATTACTAATCATAAACCTTTTCATCTCCTTACTTTTCTTCCGGTAGAACCGGGAGCAGACTCCTGGAGGCGAAGGGTACCAATTAAATTACACTTTCTTTTTCAAAACTCCTTCAAAAATCCCCTTTAATTTTGAACCCATCTGTGCTATGATCTCAGGAATACAGAGCTGATGCCGGCTTTCGCCCCGATATAGCATAAAGGAGTTTTTTTTGAGGAGGTTCCCTTGAATAAAAGAATCGGAATTCTGGGAGGCACTTTTAATCCCATTCACAACGGGCACCTGATAACCGCCGAAAGAGCCGCCGAGGAACTGGAACTGGAGGAGATTCTGTTTATTCCCAACCAGATCCCTCCCCACCGCCGCCATGAGAAGGGGTTGGTATCGGGGGAGGATCGCTGGCTTATGGTACAGTTGGCTACCTGGGATAACCCCCGTTTCATCCCTTCCAGGATAGAACTGGATCGGCATCGGGTATCCTACTCTCTGGATACGATTGTGGAATTAAGGAGTTTAAACCCCGATTGGGCTCTCTTCTTTATCACCGGAGCCGACGCTATTTTAAAATACCAGTGGCATGGATTTCCTCAGCTTCTGTCTCTGTTGTCGGGGTTTGTGATTCTTTCGCGACCGGGAATAATCCGGGATGAAGTCCGACAGAAAGTAGAAATCATGCCGGCGGAGATAAAAAATAAAATCATATTGAAAGAAACTCCTCTTATAGAGATTTCTTCCACCGATATAAGAAAGAGATTGGCCGAGGGAAAGTCAATTAAATATATGGTTCCTCCTCCGGTAGAATCTTATATACAAAAAAAACATCTGTACTTTGGAGACCCGGAGGAAAAGCCCGAAAAGGAGGCTACACAATGAAAGATACTACCCAAACACCCCCCCATGAAATCGACACTATGGACGAAATAGAAGAAATGGACGAAACCGACACTATGGACGAAATAGACGAAGTGGAAGATATGGACGAAACCGGCGATAGGGACGAGACGGACAAAACCGATACCCCTGCCGAAAATCCCCCTGTGGACAGTGAATCCCTGACGGACCGACTGGTTGCTCTTATAACGGACAAAAAGGGAGAAGACGTCCTGGTCATGAAAATGGACCAGCTCACTCAGTTGTGTGATTACTTCATCGTTGTTACGGGTAATTCCAGAGTGCATAACCGGGCCATGGCGGAACATATCGACATGATGATGAAAGGCGAGAAACTGCGGGGAAGAATCCAGGGAAAAGAAGACGGTGGCTGGATCCTGCTGGATTACGGCGTGATAGTGATCCACCTCTTCACGGAAAATCTCCGGAACTATTACGACCTGGAGACCCTCTGGAAAAAGGCCCCCGCCAGAATGATAAAGGCATAAAAAAAGGACAAGGGCATTAATTTCAAAATCCCGTATCTGAAAGGAGGAACATGTATGACTAAAAAACATATCCCCATCATCCTGCTCTTTGTGTTCATGGGAGCCATGATGGGCAGTTTTTTCACTTACTACTGGTTCGTGAATACACCCCACCCGGTACAGGCGGAAAATCCTACTCCCACTCCCTCAGATAATTCCGCCCCGTCGTTATCGGTACCATCCATAACCGGAGGCGATTCGGTGGTGCAGGCGGTTCGGAAAATAAGCCCCTCGGTGGTCTATATCACCACCAAGTCGGTGCTGAGTCCAAGAACGTCCCATCGCGGCCAGGAATCGGATCAGTTCGACAATTTCTTCTTTTCCGACCCCTACGAATATTTCAACTCCCCCAGGGAGCAACAGGGAAGCGGATCGGGTATAATAATCTCCTCCGACGGTCTGATCCTGACCAACCAGCATGTAATCGAGAATGCCGATGTGATTACCGTCAAGGTGGACACCGATCCCAACGGCAACGGAGAAGACAGTGAAAAAGCCTCAAAAGAATATAAGGCAAAAGTGGTGGGTTCCGACAAACTGACGGATCTCGCCGTAATCAAGATCGATGCCACAGGTCTCCCTGCCGCGACCCTGGGAGACTCGGATTCCATCCGGATCGGTGAATGGCTCATTGCCGTGGGAAACCCCCTGGGCTACGAACATACGGTTACGGTAGGGGTTCTTTCCGCCAGAGGCAGAAATCTGGGCAGTTTTGCGGATCGGGAATATCCTAACCTGCTCCAGACCGACGCCGCCATCAACCCCGGCAATTCGGGAGGAGCCCTGGCAAACCTTAAAGGGGAGATCATCGGGGTCAATACCGCCATTTCCTCCCAGGGACAGGGTATCGGTTTTGCTATTCCCATCAACCGCTTCAAGGAAGTCCGGGATGAACTGATAGGAAAAGGAAAGATCGTGCGCCCCTATCTGGGTATCTACATGATTACCATGGACGAGGCGAAAGCCGATTATCTGGCCATGCCCAAGGTGGAGGGCGTGCTGGTCTATAAGATCGTGGAAGGTTCCCCGGCTCAGAACGGAGGACTGCAAAAGGGAGACGTGGTGCTGGAAGTGGACGGCAAAAAGGTCAACAGCCCAGAAGAACTCCAGAAGGAGATCCGCAGCAAGAAAGTGGGAGATACCATAAAACTGAAAATCTGGCGGGAGAAAAAATTTCTGGAGCAGAGCGTCAAAATCGGCGAAATGCCCGATAAAACCGCCGTTCGTGATCGCTGATAACAGAGCGGGAGTTACACTTTTTATTGCCAAAACCCAGATTTCATGCCGATTGCCAGAGATCCTGAAACACGTTCAGGATGACGATTTCATGCCGTTTTCCTCGGTTTTGAGCGTAGGCACTGCCAATGAAATAAAAAGAGCCTGAACTCTTTATCGGTCCAGGCTCTTTTTTATTAAAACGATATTTTCATTTACTTCTTTTTGGGAGATATAATCACTTTTCTCATGGGTTCCTCGCCCTTGGAGAAGGTGGAAACCGAGGGGTTGTTCTGGAGAGTGATATGGATAATCCTCCGTTCGCTGGGGAGCATGGGTTCCAGGACGATGTTCCGTTTCTCCCGGATCGCCTTGGACGCCAGTTTCCGTGCCAGTTCCCGCAGATTTTTCTCTCTTCTTTCGCGATATCCTTCGATGTCCACGGTGATCTTCTTCTTACGACTGGTTCTTCTCAGCAGAACCAGATTCACCACAAACTGGAAGGCTTCCAGGGTCTGACCGTGTTTACCGATAAGGGCGCCCAGGTCTTTACCCACGATGTCGTAGGTATTCCCTTTCTGGACTATATCTCCGTCCATGCCCATGAGGTTCAGGGTCTTCTTTATGACTATCTGGGGAGTGAACTCTTTTTCTTCCTCCGACAGAGATACCTCTTCGGTTTCTTCTTCCTCTTCATCCTCATCGTCGGAGTATCGGCTTCCCTCGATAAATTCCTCTTCCAGGGATTCGTCGTATTCGTCCTGATAGTTGCTGTAACTGGGAGGGACTTCATCCATCAGGATTTCCTCTACCCGGAATTCTCCTTCTTCGGGTTCCGGTTCCTGAATCGGGGGGGCGGGTTCCTTCTCCTGAACATGATTTTTTCTGCCGTATTTATTGGAATCTCTCCGGGAGCGGCTTTCTTCTCTCCGGGTGTCTTCTCTGTGATCTTCCCGACGAGTTTCTTCCCTGCGGTCTTCCCGACGAGTTTCTTCCCTGCGGTCTTCCCGACGAGTTTCTTCCCTGCGGTCTTCCCGACGGGTCTCTTCCCTGCGGTCTTCCCGTCGTTCTTCTCTTCTGGGCCTGGTATCTTCTCTTTTGGGTCTGGTATCTTCTCTTTTGGGTCTGGTATCTTCTCTTTTGGATTCGGGTTCTTCCTTGGGGGGGGCGACGGGGGTTTCTTTTTTGGGGGTATCCAGCAGTCGTACTTTTACCCTGGCGAATTTGGTTCCCCATCCGAAGACGCCTTTGGAACCCTCGTCAATAATCTCGATTTCGACTTGTTCTTCCGATTGCACACCCAGTTCTCGAAGAGCTTCGTTTTTAGCGTCTTCGACGGTTCTTCCGCTGGTAACAATCTCTTTCATATCTTTCCTCCTTTATTTTTCCTGGATCTGGACGGACTCTTTTTCGGCTCAATATCGGTGTTTTCATCCTCTTGGGGTTCCGGTTCTGTCAGAGGTATGGGGGAATCTCCGGTGGTGACGAACTTTTGTTGAATTACGCTCAGAAGGTTGAACACGATCCAGTAGAGTATCAGGGCAGAGGGGAATTTCCATAAAACGAAGGTGAGAATCACGGGCATGAACATGTTCATGAATTTCTGAGAGTCATCCATGGAGATATCCGGAGACATGGTCATTTTCTGGGTCAGAAACATGCTGAAACCATAGACCAGCAGAAGGGGGATGTCGTTATCGGCCAGGCTGGTGGCAAACCAATCCGGGTATTTGCCGGAAAGGGGACCGCCGATCCACAAAAAAGTCTCCTGTGAAAATTTTCCCTGACTGGCCAGGGAACTGATGGCGTTAAAAATTCCCCACAGTATGGGCAACTGGATCAGAAGGGGAACACATCCTCCCAGGGGGTTGACATTGTGTTTTTTGAAAAGGGCCATCTGTTCCGTTTGCATCCGCTGGGGATCGTTTTTATATTTTTCCTGTAGTTTTTTTATAGCCGGTTGGATCTTCTGCATTTCCTTCATGGATTTATACTGGGATTGGGTAAAGGGATACAGGACGATCTTGATTAAAACTCCGAAAAGAATAATCGCCCAACCGTAACTACCCGTATATGCATGCAGAAAATCCAGAACTCCCGTTAATAATTGAGTTATTGATTCTACCAAACTAAACCTCCCGTCCCTGGGTTTTGTTACGGTGAATCCGATAAAATCTTTTCCCGAGGGTTTCTGAAACCAACTCAGAACGACGGGGAAATTCTTTATGAGGATCACCACGGCGATACACGAAAGAAGTCGCTTAAAACGGCGGCATCAGGGGACCGGGTCGTATCCTCCCTTGCAGAAGGGGTTGCACCGGACTATCCTTTTTATACCCAGCCAGGATCCCCTGAGAAAACCGTGTTTCAGGATGGCTTCCTTGGTATATTGGGAACAGGTGGGATAGAATCGGCAAACGGGGGGCATCCATCGGGAAAACCACTGATATATGCTAATCAGAAATACTGCAATCTTGCTTATCATAATCCGGCTATAGCCAAAACATGTTCCAGGGCTTTTTTTATACCCTGAAAATCTTCGTTTAAAAGAGAAGAACGGGATACCAGAATCACGTCCCTATCGAATCTTTTGAAAGGATATTTGCGTATTATTTCTTTTATTCTCCTCTTGAGATGATTTCTTTTAACCGCTTTCGCCAGAGACTTGCCTACGCAGATGCCTATCCGCAGTTCACTGTAGGACGACCGGTAAAGAATAAAATGTCCGGTCTTGAACTTTTTTCCTTCCTTGAATATCCGCTCGAAATCCCACCTGGACTTTAACCAGGAAATTCCTGTCACTTATGCAGTTAACTTCTTTCTTCCTTTTTGTCTGCGTCTGCGAATAACATTCTGTCCGTTGCCGGTGCTCATTCTTTTAAGGAAACCGTGTTCTTTTTTTCTCTGTCGATTCTTGGGTTGAAATGTTCTTTTCATTTTTTATCCTCTTTTTCTTTTCATCTTTTATCGATTTTATATTAAAAAAATCTGCGATCTGTTTTTTTGCAAACACTAATCCACTTATCCGGAAAAGTACCCTCTTCCGATTTGCAGTATATTATAACCTCCCTTTAAAAAACTTGTCAAGGAGTTTTTCAATTTTTTATCTCTTTTTTGCGGGAATTTTATTGAAAGAGATTCATTATCTCTATTACCCCTCTCCCCTCGGAGGGATCTCCCTCGGAAATCCTGTATCCGCCTTTCATCCGGGGATCTTCATGGAACAGGAACAGGCCCAGATCTTCGGGAGATAGGTCCTCAGCCGCCGTCATCTCGCTGACATGCTGCAAAAGATGCTCGCTGTGGGTGGTTATCAGCACCAGTACGCCCTGCTGCACCAGTTTCACTATATATTTGGCCAGGATCTTCTGGGTGTGGGGATGCAGGTGGGCCTCGGGTTCCTCCAGAATCAGAATGCTTCCCGGTTTGACCACGTATTTGAGATAGAGAATCAGGGGGGACAGTTCGCATACCGACGAAGACGCCCTATAAATGGGAATGTCTATATTTTCAAAGTGATAGCGGATCTCCGGCGACAGGAACATGTCCATGGGTTTTAAGACTACCGAGCCTCTGGTCATTTCCTCTTCCATTTCTCTGGCAAGATCGTAGAAGACTCCCTTGTTTTCATCGGTCATGGAGAGGAGAGAACCCAGAAAATCCCTTATAATTCCGGGAAAGCGGGGGAAAGATTCCTCGGTGTCGTATTTGAGCATACTGGCGGATATTACCCGGCAGTTCTGCAGGATTCCCGAACGGGAAGACGGAAGATAATAACTGGGCATCTGTCCCAGACTCTTGAACAGGGCTTCCAGGATCAGGCCGAAGACGTATTTGCAGAAAAACTCTTTATCCCGTCGGTTCTCGCTGTTCAGGTTGAAGGGGTTGATCTTTATATCTATATTGTCGATTTCCAGATCCTCAATACTCAGGCTCTCCTTCTTGTATTTTACATTAAAATTAATAAACTTCCATAAAATTCTGATATTAAAACTTCTCTTTCCCACTCGCCTCAGATCCTTCAGGGGAACGGCAAAATGGCGCACCAGAAAATCCACCAGGGAACTCTCGAATATGTTACCTATTATTATATTTATGATCTTGTTCAGTAACTCGTCGGGGATATTCATTCCCTCCCGGTCGGTTTTCCCTTCCACCAGTTCCCAGAGATCGTCGGTTAAATGAGAAAATTCCGATTCCATAAAAATATTTTTTCTATAAGTCATGGAAAGGTACTTCTCCAGGAAATTCATGCTCCTTATCGCCTCGAAAATCGAATGGAGCAGAAGAGCCGAGTAGGACTTTCCCGTGTTGTTTTCTCCCACAAACACCGTCAGGGGTTTTAAGCGGAGCTGACCTCCGCTGATGGGGCCGAAATCCTTCATCTCTATCTGGAAATCCCGGATGAACCGCCCCGAATTACTTCCGGAAACCGACGAAATCCCTGAATCGTTGGACATATATTCCTCACTTTTAATCCTTTTTTCAGATTCGCTTCCTCTATTTATTCTTTTAATACAAAATACTAATTCCCTTTCTGTAAAAGCGGAATTTTTTTTAAAACCGAAAATACCATTTGGAAATCGGAAGCAATACCAGATTCAGAAACTTCATCAGCCATAAGTGTCATACCAGATTGAAATCAAAACGATGCTGACGGGACGCCGGTTTTGCTGACTCAGTTTGAGAGTTCCCGCCGATGTTAGAAAGCCATCCTCTCATCGGTCAGGAGTCTCTCTCCCAGAGAAAGAACTTTCCGGATTTACGCTCTTTTTTGCCAAAACACAGATTTAGGAGTTACGCTCAAATTCGAGGAAAACGGCATGAAATCCTCAGTCCCCTCGTCATTCCGAACCCGTGAAACAAGTTCAGGGCAGGCTTGTTTCGGAATCTGAGGCACAAGATATTGTATAGATCCTGAAACGAGTTCAGGATGACGTGGTTCTCCGCCA
>Ga0067045_1029115_pt1 | contig 23678 bp, 22 predicted proteins | sample TerdegcTABiofilm_FD_59184 | JGI IMG/M metagenome (GOLD analysis project Ga0067045, IMG submission 59184) | Combined Assembly of (Gp0054472, Gp0054536) Wastewater bioreactor microbial communities from Singapore -Terephthalate degrading...
GGGCTTAACTTCTGTGTTCGGAATGGGAACAGGTGTTTCCCCCTCTCTATAACCACCGGGAAGAATTTACTTACCGTGTGAATGGACTTATAAAAAGATAGTCAAACTTTGTCAATAGAATTTATAAAAAAATTTTTAAAAAATTTTAAAATAAATTCTTTTATTAAAGTATCGCAAAACCGCAGTTGTTCAAAAAAAAGTTGAAATTTTGAATTAAAAAATTTAGTACTACATCTTAAAGAAATAACATTACTTTGGGAGGATATATAGTTTTCATGTTTTCCTTGAAGAAGGAATTCAATGCTGCAAATTTTATTGGGGGCCAGACCCTGAAATATTAAAAAAGTACCAACAAAGAACCTGAGATAGTTTTTTTAAACTTCTTTATATTCTCTTATCAAATTTGACTTGTTTAAACGCAACAATGAAGTATATTTAATTGCAATACTTATATACTTATATCATTAAAATATGGGAAAAGACAGCATAATATCAACCACAACACAAAAACTAATCTCTATTGTACCTGATGGATACAAGCCAATGCGGCTTGATGTTTACCTGGCAGGCCGTTTTACTTATCTTTCTCGCTCACGATGGCAAAAAGAAATCAAAAGCGGTAAAATATATGTTAATAATATACCGATAACTATCCCTCATTATATTGTATATCAGCACTATATCATTGAATACAAACGTCACTCCGTTGAAGAACCCACTGTTGACCCCACGTACACCATACTCTATGAAGATGACTACATTATAGCAGTTAATAAAAGCGGCAATCTTCCCACTCACCCTGCTGGCAAATATTTCCACAACACACTTACCATGCTTTTGTGGTCTAACACAGGCATTCAGTGCATGCCACTCAACCGCTTAGATCGCGAAACATCGGGCGTGGTAGTGCTTGCCAAAAGTGGTCGCATTGCGTCAGCATTTTTACAATACTCAAATACTATCTCCAAAATATATTATGCGATAGTTATCGGTAATTGTTCCTTTTCCAGGCTAACAGTTGACACCCCAATAGGAATATCACAGGACTCACGTATCCGAAAAAAGCGCGCAGCGTATACAAATGCACAGTGGCACGCAGTAACCCATTTCACCGTCATCAAGCGCTATCATGATTACACACTCATTAAAGCAGTGCCCCAAACAGGCCGCACTCATCAGATACGTGTACATTGTGAACACATAGGCCACCCAATAGCTGGCGATACAATGTACTGTAGCCGTGATAATGATTTCATTGAATACATACAATCACAAGGCAACATAAAGCGCCCATTTCCCCGCTGTGCCCTCCATGCACGCATGTATCGCTTATACCATCCATTTTTGCAAAAGATGATTGCAATAAAAGCACCATTGCCCCAGGATATACGTACATTTTTATTACAATTAGAGAGCGCCGATGGCTCAGCCAACAATACCACCAAAAGCTAAACTGTTCATAGGGCTATTAACCGCCCGTGATGATGTTTTGTTTCATACCATAAACATACTACAAAAGAAATATGGCACCATTGATCTGCAATCAGACCCAATACCCTTTTCGCATACTGATTACTACAGTACAATTGGTAAAAATTTATACAAGGTATTCATAAGCTTTGAAAAGCTTATCAACAGGGAAGATATAGCAAAAACAAAATTATTTACTAATAGGGTAGAAAATAAATTTTTACACAATGGCAACCGCACCATAAATATTGACCCTGGCTATCTTACTCTTTCCAATGTTTTTTTAGCATCATGCAAGGATTATTTTCATCGAGTGTATGTAGGCAAAGGTGTGTATGTGGAAAATGAATATCGTTATGTGGCAAAACATTACCAGCCATGGGAATGGACATATCCCGATTACCGCAAAAAGGAATACCTCCAATTTTTTGAAACACTGCGTTCAATCTATTACGAACAGATTAAGCAACGATAATGTTTAGTATAACATAAAATCAACAGGCGGATCAATAATTGCATATTGAAAAAATTGTATAAGCTGCATAGCAAAATCTTCCACATTTTCTACAATGCCAAGTGTTGCAGTAAGCATGTCTTTTCCTGCCTGTGGGTTCTTTTTACCTGCACACAGTGCCCTGAGCACAGCAGCAAAGATATTATTATTTTGTATCTTCAACACACTGTTACATGCTGATAGCGCTGCGTCGTAATCTTTTAGTGTAAAGTGTTCATACGCTAAAAGCATCAGGGCTTCAACATGTTTTTTGTTCTTCTGTAAAGCTTTAGTACAATCAGCAATACACCCATTGTGGTTACTCAGAGCAAAATACGCACAGGCTCTGTTGTAGTACACTCTGTCTTCATCCAGCCCCAGTTGCAATGCCCTCCCCCAGTATTCCACAGCTTCATCATATTTTTGCTGCTGATACATACTGCACGCATACACATCACATCCGCGGGCAAAGTTTGGCTTGTCGTCTATGGCTTTGTTAGCCCACGCTGCTGCATGTACATAATCCAGGTTATGATAGTACAAAAGCGCAATATTGTAACTTATAAACGCGTTATAGGTATTAGCCCTATGAGCCAATAAAAAGTGCGATAGTGCCTGCTGCCATTGCCTGCGCACAGCATACACATAGCCAATAGCATTCAGTGCGCGCGAATACGCTGGCTCCAACGCAAGTGCAATGTAGAGATTATTCAAAGCATCATCAAGTTTGTTTTGATTAATATTGTTTATGGCTGCAAAATAAAAAATTTCTTTAACTGGTGGATATTTTTTTGTATACTCATCAATATGTTTGTTCATAAAGCTATAGTACCCGTTCAGATACAATGTGTTTATGGTTGCCAGAAGATCCGTCATCCCTATATAATCAACTGAAGCCTTAATAACTTCACCACGCGGTATAGCAAGCACCTCGTCCCTTCGTATGGCAAATGCACTATCATAGTATAGCATCATAAATATACAACATGCGATAGTTACCCTGAATAACATTGCTGCAACACTATGTATACTTTTATGACTTACCATTAAAAAATGCTCCTTAGAAAATTGAATCTTATATACATCCCAATCTAAGTTCCAATGAAGTTGTGACAAAGAATTTAGCCAGGTAACTAAACGTGTATCTCATTTTAATCATTATACAAAAAAGGCTGTGCGTTGCACAGCCTTTTTTCTTATGATTTTTATTACAAATTAAATGAATATCTGGCACTGTACTGTTACCTGCTTATTTTTGAAATCATCGGTTTCATCTTTTAACTGCTGGGCGTATTCAACCTTAATATTGGCATTGTGGCCTTTAATGTAGTAGTTAATTCCACCTGCAATCTCCGAAACCTTACCATCTAACCCACCTACTTCAATCTTTTTATAGTAATACCGAGCAACTGGCTGCCATGTACCATTGATAAGGAATCCACCTTCAGCAAAATACATCTTCAGTTTTTCCGGATAAATTGTAGTACCACCAACTGTAACTGAAGAAAATGGAGTGTTTTTTACATCAACGTATGCACCCTGCAGTGTTAACACATTATTTGCTGCAATGGGATGGTCAAAATAAAAATCGACTGTCCAAGCAGTATAGTCTTCATCTTTTTTATTCATATCTCCTGTATATGTAAAAGCATCGTAAGCATCCTTTTGATAATCCAAACCAAAGCCAAAGCTTATAATGCTCTTTTTGCCCAAATAGTTGCCACTGTAGAAAAAGCCATCCTCAGCATCTTTTAAGTTTATCTGTACTCTACCGGTTATTCGTGGCATATCATTTTTATTTAAGGTATATCGATACACATTTGGAGTATCTGGATCAGAGTCATCATCCCAGGTAATCTGTGTCCTATCCTTTCCATCCCACACACCAATGCGGTAATCAACAAGGCCATTTGCAAGCAACCCTCTGAATTCAATACCGGTATCACGCCACACATTGCCGCCAACAGGAACTACTGCAGCGGTATAATCAGCACACAATAATGTGGCAGCTGACTGCCTGTCATGATGCATAAAGGGAAGAAGTATGTGTCCAAATGCTATCTTTAATTCTTTTGCAATGGTAAAATCAATGTAAGCATCCTGTGTATAAAGATTTTTACCAGCGTTATTGTCTTCAAAATTTGGTGCATCAGTTTCCATGAAGAACTCAACACCCTGAGCAGCCTGACCCTTCACAATAACGCGTGAGCGGCGTATCTTTGCGTCTTTTGACCAGTAATCACTTTCAGGATTACCATCTTTGTAGAGTGAATATGCCTGTACCTGTAATAAATAGTGCAGCTCTAAATACTGATCGTCCCCAAAAGTAAACTTTGCAATGCTATCTGCTGCAAAAGTAGGCGCTGCCAGACCAACAACCAGCGCAATCGCAACCAAAAGTTTTGAAAGCTTCATAAAAAAATCCTCCTAAAAATTTTTGTTAATGTTACCGTAAAAAGTAAGTATTTAAAACAAATTTTTGCTTATATATATTTAATATTTATTTTTTCAATAACTTTTTTTTAAAATATGCATGCATACAATCTTTTAAATATTCATATTTATGTAAATAAAAATCCCAATCTGCATTATTTTTCTTTGTTGCTTTGGGTTGTATTTTTTAACATTACCATTTTTTATTTAAAACATCTGAGTGTATGTACTTGCAAAATGTGTATACATCAAGCTCTTGTGCAACTTAATAACAATTAAATATGCACTCATTATAATCCTGTTCACAATCATCTTTACAATACCCATAGTCCGGCGAACTTATATTATATTGCAGTTTACAGTTTAGCTCACATTCACCATAACGGTCAGCACATATCTTTGCACACCGTTCAGCATCAGAGTTGCTTTCACAGTGCAAAAGAACAATACACAATAAAATTATAAAGCATAACACTGCCAAGCGTCTCATATCTACCTTACCAAAAGTAAGTTGTATTTTAATGGATTATCCCCTTTACTACCATGTCCATCATCTGTGTAATCAATTCATCCACAGTATACCCTGTAAATGCTGTACTCTTTTTTACCTCCAGAATTAGAACACCGTCAATCATTCCCCACAGTGTTACCGCTGTTTTCAAGGGATCGATTTTTTTTAATTCACCTTTGTGTATTCCTTCTTCAATCACAAAAGCCACAATCTTTAATAAAGCCAAAGTGCGCTCCTCTAGCTCTTTTACCAAACGAGTGTCATAAAAAAATTCTGAATTCCCTAAATGCAAAATTTCGGTAATATAAAAATAATCGGTATAATCCTTAAAAAATGATACATACGCATGTGCCAGTGCATAGAGTCTATCAATGGAGCTTTTCCCTGCATTCTGTAACGCATCCTGTAACAGTTTTTGTAAAATATCAATGCCATCCTGATTCAACTGGCGGTATATGGCAATCTTATTGGCAAAATACAGATAAAAAGCTGCTGGACTCAAATGTGCCTTTTTTGTTATCATTTCCACCGTAGTACCTTTAAATCCATTTTTTGAAAACAAATGCAATGCAGCTTTTTTTAGTTGCTCCTTGCGATACTCTTTTTCACTTCCTGTTCGTGCACGCTGTTTTTTCATTTTATTTTACTATCTTAAAATTTAATCAGGTTATTCCCACCATGATTGGAAAACCATTGCATACCGTAAGTTTTAAAAAATTGAACCTGCTATCATATCATTAGAGTTCAGGATCTCTCAATGAAAATAGTTACATTGTGTTTTCAATAGTACAAACATGAAACACAATTTTATGATATACACTATCATTATGATATTAATGCAAAAACTTCCTCAATAGATTAATGTTGTGCATTATTTATCACTTTGATCACAAATTTCACGTATGAATACTTAGCAGAAAAAATCAATAACATTAAAGGAAATTATTTGTTGACAAAATAAATAAATGATTATTTAGTTATTTTGATAAGCGTTTAATTATAGAATAGCTATACCATTGCTATTGTAATTTCAGAATGAAATTGTTGGGGTATATTGTTCAGGTCGTGAGTATCAATAAATTTTTCATAATAAACTATTTATTAAAAAAGGTTATCTCATGAAACTATCGTACACATTCAAAAAGCGTCATATTCTATACCTTCTTGTTTTTATGGCAATTCTCTACTACTTTTTTGCAACCTATCCTTTTGGCAGCTATCAGGCCTATCCTGAAAAACTATCGCCAAAAAATAAAAACTACTACGACATTCCTCTTGACCCTAAAAGCCCCTGGCCCAAATTCAGGGCAAACAGCCTGCAAAATGGAAGAAGCGCTGTAAAACCAACGTATAGCCATACACTGCGTCCCTGGGTATTTAAAACAGGCAAAGGCATATTCAGCTCACCGGTTGTTGATGCTGACGGTACCGTATACATTGGCTCTGCCGATCATTACTTCTACGCTATACGTGAAAACGGCACACTCAAATGGAAAATAAAAACAGGCGAGATCATTGATTCATCAGCGATCCTTGATGACAGGGGATTTGTATATGTGGGCAGTGGCGATAGTTATGTGTATTGTATCAACATTGAGACGGGCACCATTGTATGGAAACACAAAGCGCATACCGTACAGGAAGTGTGGGAAGAGTTTAAGATAAAAACATACAACGTCAACTGGTTTGAAGGCAATATTGGCATGCTTCCTGATGGCAGCATCATTGCCCCTAACGATAACTATCTGGTATACCTGATTGACCGCCAAAACGGCAAACGAATAACACAATTTCCTGCCAATGAAATGATATGGTCGCTTCCTGCGGTAAACACAAAAACAGGGAAGATGTTTTTTGGCACTCAGTTTATGGCACTCAAGAATATCTATTGTTATAACTATCGCACACAAACCATAGAATGGACAAATGGTGGGCTTGGCTCTAACGCTGCATCACCGCTGCTTACCAACACTCACAAGAAAGGCCTTGTCATTGTAGGTGGCTATGACGGTTATGTGCGGGCATATGCGCAGGATAGTGGCAAGCAGGTATGGAAACAGGGCCTGCGTGACCACATTTATGCAAGTGCTGCCCAGCTTTCAAACGGGCTTATCATTCAACCATGCGCAGATGGCACCATCTATGCGCTCAATCCGCAAAACGGTAGCATAGTGTGGGCCTTTGACACCCTTGAGCCAATCCGTTCATCAGCAGCCATTGATGGCAATGACACAATATATGTTGGTTCGGGCGAAGGTAAGCTTTTCTGCCTTAATCCTGACGGCACCCTACGATGGTCTTATTTGTGCATTGATGAAGACCGCAATGATTTAAACAGCTCTCCCGCACTGGGATTACACGGTGTATACATTGGTGGTGAAAATGGGGGCGTGTTTTTTATTCCCTATGATTATCCTTTGCACCATGCTAATAGCGATAAAAAATGTTATACTGGTAAAAGCGAAGCACTCCCTAACGATGGTCCCTTTTTAGTATATACCAATAATTTTGGCAAACTGTTACCGCAACCACCTGCAAATATTAATGCTAATCAGCCACTTGCTTTCACCCTCTTTGTGCGTAAAAACGGTGACACACTCAAATCAGCCATTGATAGGGATTCTTTAACAGTAGCAGTTACAGGAAATCCAATATATCGCATTGATGTTTCTGCCAACAAACAGTTTTTTGTAATAACCCCACAGGAAACGTGGGTTAACCAGAATGGTGGAAGCATAACCATTTCCATTAAAGGAAAATACATTACTGGCATGAACCGGTTTGGGCTCAATTTTTTTGGGGGCAGCACAGCAGGCACTTTTGATGTTTCGTATTCATTTGCGATAGCTCCGTACAAAGGTATTTTGCCATATACGTATCCACAACTCATTGGCCAACCTCAGACAGTGTTTGAATTGAAACGATTAGCTGCTCCAAACCCTACCATGCTTCCTTCATGGAATCAGATTGGTTTTGATTCGCTCCATTATGTTGGTGGTGTTGTCAGCAAGGCCACCGGCGGGCTTGTTGTGTGGGTTGTTGGTGGAAGACTCAAAGATGGCAAAACGGTGGTGGACCCCAATCTTGAGGCACGCTATCCATTATATTTGCATAGTGAAGGAAAGTGTGTAACTCTCTACAACTACGATGGATTCAAGATTAATTTTATTGGTTCATGGGATATGCCCTTTGGGATGTACCGCTTATCCACAACAGCCAATCACTTAACAGGAACTATCGCACAATCCCCTGCTCTTGTAGCTATTGCACTGGGTGATGAGATTGAATTTTACGGGCGCTTTCTTAAACTCATGGGCATGACCGAATTTGATACAGGCCACATGGCGGTATTTGGTGGCTGTAACATGAGCCTGCATGGCAGCGGTATTGGCACTATACCACAGGGTGTTGGTACTGTACGCTTTGAAGCAGGTAAAACGTATATAAAAGCATTATTGAAACATTCTAGCTTAAAGAAGAATGAGCACGTTTATAGCATTATGGTTGTTGATGCTGAAACGGGAAATCCACTACCGCTGTATTACACCAAGCGCACCAGAGTTAAAGATGTAAACAATATTGTACAGGAAATTTCTATTGAATTTGACAAAGGCCAGGTTAAAGGAAAAGTTAAAGCATACTGTATTGTGGACACATACCCCATAGCCTGGCAATTATTGCAAATAAAAGAAGAATAAGGTATTGCATTTAAAAATCATTTTTGATTTGACGTCGTTTGCACCTATTACTACTATATACCTTAGTGTTGGGATTTAACATATACACACATTAATTTATTTAACACAAACCATCACAATTATAGAAAGGAAACATGTATGAACTGGTATACAATGCCTGTTGAAGAGGTTCTTGCCTCCTTAAAAACATCATATAAAGGAATTACACAGGAAGAAGCACAATCCCGCCTTAATGCGCATGGCTTTAATGAACTGAAAGAAAAAAAGAAAATAACGCCACTCATGATGCTCTTACACCAATTTACAGATTTTATGATACTGGTATTAATAGCAGCGGCTTTGCTTTCGGGGTTTTTAGGTGAGCTTTCTGATACTATAGCCATTATAGTTATTGTAGTGCTCAATGCTATTATAGGTTTTGTGCAGGAATATCGTGCCGAAAAGGCCATGGAAGCATTGAAGAAAATGTCGGCTCCTATGGCAACTGTCATACATGATGGAACTCCTGTAAACATCCCTGCCCGCCAAATCGTTCCTGGTGATATTGTCTTACTGGAAGCAGGTAAGATAGTCCCTGCTGATTTGAGGCTCATAGAAGCTGCCCAGTTAAAAATTGAAGAAGCAGCATTAACGGGTGAATCAGTTCCCATTGAAAAACAAATACAGCCAATAAATGAGATAAATCTACCATTGGGTGACCGAAAAAACATGGCATATAATGGCACAATTGTTACCTATGGAAGGGGAAGCGGAGTTGCTGTTGCAACAGGAATGAATACTGAACTAGGCAAAATTGCAACAATGCTGCAGGAAGAAGAAGAAGTAAAAACACCATTGCAAAAGCGGTTAGCAGTATTTGGTAAAAAACTTTCCATAGCAGTTCTGGTTATCTGTGCAGTTATTTTTGGGGTGGGACTATTACGTGGCGAAGAACCTCTGCGCATGCTTTTGACTGCAATTTCGCTTGCTGTTGCAGCAATACCCGAAGCACTTCCTGCAGTAATCACCATTTCGCTTGCTCTGGGCGCTCAAAAGATGGTAAATCAAAACGCTCTTATCCGCAAACTTCCTGCTGTAGAAACATTGGGTTCGGTCACATATATCTGTTCAGACAAGACAGGTACGCTGACACAAAACAAGATGACCCTTGAAACTATTTTTGTTAATAACACATTATTTACTACAACGCAACCACTTCAAGACAACCACAGCAAAAGTACTCAGTTATTTTTCTTTGCACTTGCTCTTAATAATGATGCTATGCATGATGCAACTGGCGCATTGTTAGGGGATCCCACCGAAACCGCACTGTATCACTTTGCCTTTACAAATTCGTTTGATAAAGCTTTACTGACTCAAACACTTCCTCGTGTAGCAGAAATACCTTTTGATTCTGAAAGGAAGTGCATGACCACTATTCATCAAAACACAAGCAAGGAAGTAACCCAATCACCGTATATAGTATTTACCAAAGGAGCCATTGATTCCATCATAGATAAAACCAACACCATGATGATTCATTCAGAGATAGTACCCATCAATAAAGATGAAATTTTAAAAGTGGCTGAACAACTCTCTGAGCAAGGACTACGGGTGCTGGGCATTGCATCAAAATTTATTGATACTCTTCCTTCTTCAATAACACCTGAAACCGTTGAATCAAATCTTATATTTTTAGGGCTTGTTGGCATGATTGACCCTCCCCGACAGGAAGTACAACAGGCTGTATCTGAATGTAAATCAGCAGGTATCAAGCCAGTTATGATTACCGGTGACCATCCACTGACAGCAAAAGCCATAGCAGAGCGCCTTGGCATTATAGATGAAAATCGTCCGCATATTATAACAGGTAAGGAATTGCAGGAGCTATCGCTTGAAGAATTTGAACAAAAGGTAGAATATATAAGTGTTTATGCAAGGGTTGCCCCAGAACAAAAGCTAAAGATTGTAAAAGCATTACAGGATAAAGGTCAATTTATTGCCATGACTGGTGATGGTGTCAATGATGCACCCGCTTTGAAGCGCGCAGATATTGGTGTTGCTATGGGAATTACAGGAACTGATGTATCAAAGCAGGCGGCACACATGATTTTGCTGGATGACAATTTTGCAACCATTGTGAAAGCAGTCAAAGAAGGTAGAAGGATATTTGACAACATCAGAAAATTTATAAAATACACTATGACAAGCAATTCAGGTGAAATATGGACAATATTTTTAGCTCCATTTTTTGGCTTACCCATACCACTGCTTCCTATACACATTTTATGGATAAATCTTGTTACCGATGGGCTGCCCGGGCTTGCTTTGGCTTCTGAACCTGAAGAAAAAGGAATCATGCAACGCCCACCACGTCATCCGCAGGAAAGCATTTTTGCTCATGGACTTGGTGCTCATATACTATGGGTGGGATTGCTCATGGGAGTTGTTTCTATTATTACACAAGCACTTTCCATTAAATTATGGAATGCTCACTGGCAAACCATGGTATTTACAGTGCTCTGTTTAAGTCAGATGGGACATGTGCTAGCTATACGCTCGGAAAAAGATTCTTTGTTTGCGCTTGGCCTTTTATCAAACAAACCACTGCTGGGCGCTTTTATACTTACTTTTGTGCTGCAAATGGCAACCATATACGTTCCCTATCTCAATGGGATTTTTAAAACGCATCCATTAACTTTTGAAGAGTTGTTCATAACACTTGCATTATCATCAGTGGTATTTATTGCCGTTGAAATTGAAAAAATTTTCAAACGTAAAAAAAGTACAAGGGGCAATAGTAACTGATAAAAAAACTTAGTGGGTTCACTATCTATACTTAAATCATTGCCATGTAGTACGCATACTTGATAAGACCAACATGGCTGGTGATACCCAATTTTGCCATGATGTTTGATTTGTGGTTGCGTACAGTTTTTTCGCTGATTCCAAGCATGTTAGCAATGTCTTTTGTTGAATACTCTTTTGCAATAAGCTGCAACACTTCTTTTTCCCGCTTTGAAAGAGCACACAGTCTTTTTGACGTTTTGTTTTTTACCAATATATCTTCAAGCACTTCATCAGGCAACTGTGGTGCATAAAAACTATTATGAACCATAACATGAAATATAGCAGCCACCAGATGTGATATAGCTATGGATTTTGACAAAAAAGCCGAGGCTCCTGCTGCCAGGGCACTGGCGGCAAGAGTTTCATTAAAATACCCTGAAAGTATGATTATTTTAGAGTTTGGCACAATTTTTAAAACATTTTTACTGGCTTCTATCCCATTTTCATTTCTAAGCCTCACATCCACAATACACACATCAGGCTTAGATGATTTTATTGCGTCAGAAGCAGATGATATATTTTCAGAAGTGCCTACAACTTCAATATTGTCAACAAGCTCTAAGCTCTGAGCCAGGGTATCCCGTATAAGGTTTTCATCTTCAATAATAAAAACCTTTATAAGCTCTGGTACAATTGCCATATAGTTAATCCATTTTTTCTATATATTGTGTTTTATTATACATCATAGCCTGTTTTAGTCAATAGGCAAATGTCCTAAATTATTGCTGTTTTTTTATCAAAATTAATCATTTTTAATGTTATACGTCATTTTTTTGTTTTTCCTACTATAATATGCCTATAAACACTGGTAAAAATAATAAAGTTGATTCACTCAATAATTCATCAAAAGCAACCAATAATTATATATATATTCTTTATGCTTCACGTAATTTTGCTATAATTTGATAAGATATAATAATACACTATTGGCATAAGAGTAGTTTTAAAATAGCTCATTTTCCTGTGGTAGAATAATGACAGGCTATTTTTTTAATGCTCACAATATGTTTTAAAATTTTTAAAAAATTGATACAGGTAGATATATGGAACATGTTGCTACTAATAGAAAAGCAGCATTAGCTGTTACCACCTTAGGATCATTTCTCACATCATTTATGGGTTCTTCAATAAATGTTGCTCTTCCTATTATAGGGAAAGAATTTGCCATTGATGCAATCGTGTTAAGCTGGATTGCAACATCATATCTTTTATCTGCAGCCATGTTTTTAGTACCTTTTGGACGAATAGCCGATATCTATGGCAGGAAGAAAATCTTTACCTACGGCATCATTCTCTATACTTTTTCATCTTTCCTTACGGCAATTGCACAATCTGCCTTTATACTCATTCTATTTAGGGTACTTCAGGGAATAAGCGGTGCAATGATATTCAGCACAGGAGCTGCCATGCTCATATCAGTATTTCCTTCCCAGCAGCGTGGCCGGGTACTTGGTATTAATGTATCTGCCGTTTACATAGGGCTTTCAACAGGCCCTTTTTTAGGGGGCATTTTAACACAACATTTAGGATGGCGCAGCATATTTGCAATAAGTGTAGTAGTAGGGGTGGCGATAGTTATGTTACTATATTCAAAACTTGAAGGAGAATGGGTCGAAGCTGATGGTGAAACATTTGATTTCACTGGATCGCTCATCTATGCTATTGCGTTAACCATGTTGATGTTTGGGTTTTCATCACTTCCGTCGGTATTTGGAATAATTATGATTGTAGCAAGTATTGCTTGCATTTTCCTTTTTATAAAATGGGAGATAAACACCCAACATCCTGTTCTTGACATGAACCTTTTTAAGAATAATACTGTTTTTACATTTTCCAATTTTGCAGCGTTAATTAATTACAGTGCAACATTTGCTGTAACATTCATTGTCAGCCTTTATCTACAATACCTTAAAGGTATAAGCCCGCAAAGTGCAGGGATTATCCTTATTTCTCAGCCTGTTACCATGGCTCTGTTTTCACCTATAGCAGGGAGAATGTCTGATAAAATTCAGCCCCAGGTTATTGCTTCCTTTGGCATGGCATTTACCACAATCGGGCTTGGACTGTTAACACTGTTGCACTCTGATACATCAATAGTATTTGTTATTATGAGCTTAATCTTCATAGGCTTTGGCATAGCCCTTTTTTCTTCTCCAAATACCAATGCTGTCATGAGTTCGGTACATAAAAAATATTACGGAGTTGCTTCTGGTATATTAGGAACAATGCGGCTAACGGGGCAAGCTTTCAGTATGGGCATTGTTACATTAATTCTGGCATTACATATGGGGAGAGTACAGATAACCCCACTCTACTTTGATAGGTTCTTGCAAAGTTCAAAAACAGCATTTATACTGTTTACAGTGCTATGCTTTGTTGGCATATTTGCATCACTTGCACGGGGTAAGATACACAGATAATTATTTCAGTTATACTGTTAACCATTATTGCAATTCCTGTAGGTATTTATACTTACAGGACTTTTGTACTGGAACATGCTAAAAAGATGGTATGGGAAACAGCAAAAAAATATTTTGGCACAGATGTTTTTGCTGTTCAATTTGATGAAAACCAGGGAAAACTTGATGTAATTATTATAGTGCTTTCACAACAAGATGATGAATCGCTCCAACAAGTGCAGAGTATAAAATCACTTCATCCCGATTTTGGTACAGTTAAAATCAAATTCATTAAAACTGTATCCAGTATCAACGATTAACCTTTTCAGTTAAATACAATGTACATTCATAGTATTCACAGTATTGCTTTCAACTAAAAAAGGGAGCACCAGGGCTCCCCTTTTTAGATTAGAATTATTGACAGTTACTATCGCTCAACCGTTACTGCTACTCCCTGTCCACCACCTATACACAGTGTGGCTATTCCCTTTTTAGCATTACGCTTAATCATTTCATAAATGAGAGTAGTAAAAATGCGCGCACCACTTGCCCCAATGGGGTGACCAATGGCAATTGCACCACCATTGACATTAACCTTTGATATATCCCAACCCATTTCTTTATTAACCACAACAGCCTGTGCCGCAAAGGCTTCATTTGCTTCTATTAAATCTAAATCCTGAACTTTCCAGCCAGCTTTTTGTAGTGCTTTTTTACTTGCTGGTATTGGGCCCGTCCCCATAATTGCAGGTTCCACACCCGCTGAAGCGTACGACGCAATTCTGCACAATGGGGTAATGCCAAGTTCTTTTGCTTTATCAGCCGACATAACAACGGCTGCTGCAGCACCATCGTTAATACCCGATGCATTACCTGCTGTCACAACACCATCCTTCTTAAACGCTGGTTTTAATTTTGCCAGGGCATCCAGTGTTGTACCAAAGCGGGGATGTTCATCAGTATCAAAAAGCGTCTCGCCTTTTTTGTCTTTTATGGGAACGGGAACTATCTCATCTTTAAAACGTCCTGATTTTATTGCTGCTTCAGCTTTTTGCTGACTACCCAATGCAAATTCATCCAATTCTTCACGGGTTAAGCCCCACTTTGCTGCTACATTTTCGGCTGTTATACCCATATGGTATTGATTGAATACATCCCATAACCCATCTTTTATCATGATGTCTATTAATACACCATCATTCATGCGATACCCCCAGCGCGCCTTCTGAAGAGCAAATGGAGCATTGCTCATGCTCTCAATGCCGCCTGCTACAATAATATCAGCATCACCTGCCTTTATAATTTGAGCAGCCAAACTAATAGCCCGCAATCCAGAACCGCATACTTTATTAATGGTCATGGCAGGCACTTCCTGTGGAATACCTGAATAAATTAACACCTGTCGTGCAGGATTCATCCCCTGTGCAGCTTGCAACACATTCCCTAAAATAACGTTTTCTACCTGCGCTGGAGTAATGCCTGCCCGTTTTATGGCTTCCTTAACCGCAACAACCCCCAATTCCACAGCGGTCACGTCTTTCAGCGCACCCCCAAACGTACCAACAGGAGTGCGAACTATTGATGCTATAACCACATCCTTCATAAAGACCTCTCTTATAATAATTTTATCATATAAATTATACTATAATTTTAACAAATGAATGTTCATATGGTGTAATACTAATAAATAGCAGTTTACTTGTAAAGAAAAATAACATTGACAGTAAAACATTACTGTGATAGAGTAAGCACTCACTCTTATAAATGCCATGGTGCCATGAAAAGTTAATTATCAGAATGTTTTATAGTTAGTGCATAAACATACAATGTTTGGGAAATGCATATAAGTCTTTTTATAAGGAGCTATCGCCATGACAAAATGGAAAATAATTGTTTGTTTTATTTTTGGCAGTATTTTTGCATTAGCCCTTATAATTGCATTGTGGTTTATACGACCAAATACTTCACAGGTTGATCCATTTCTTAACCTTGAAATATGGGAAGCAGTGGCTGATGGTATGCACAACTCCAATACTGACATGGTATATTTTAACAATTACTTTTACCTTGTCCATGCTTCATCTCCATATCACTTTGCAACGCCAGAGTGCAAGCTCATAGTATGGCGTTCAAAGGATTGTAAGCAGTGGGAAAAGCTTTCCACGATTCAAATACCTGGTGAGGACATTCGGGATCCTAAATTTTTAACAATTGGCAATAGATTAATACTGTTTGTCCTTAAAAGCATTGAATTTACTGCTGAACCCTATTCTACAGCGTATTTAATTTCCAATGACGGCAAGAAGTGGAGCCCGTTACAGGAGATAGCTCATAAAGGATGGCTTTTCTGGAGGCCTAAGACTTTTGATGGAAAGCGATGGTATGTTCCTGCCTACTGGCATGAGCATGGAAAAGCAATGCTTTTTACATCAACTAATGGCATCAGCTGGGAACCTGTCTCTTTAATTTATGAAGGTGATCGCTGTGACGAAACCGCTATTGAATTTTTACCTGACGGCACAATGATAAGCACCCAGCGGCTGGAATATTCAGACTCGTGGTTAGGCGATAGTAGTGCATGTACCGGGATACGGGTAGCAAAACATCCCTATACACAATGGGCGGGCATAAAGGATTATAGCACCCGCTTAGATGGCCCGGCACTCTTTTCATTCAATGGGAAGGTATACGCAATCGGCAGAAGAAATCCCTATACCCCGGGGCTACTTAACAAATACGGCAGCATATTGGCAAAAAAGCGCACATCCCTGTGGCTTGTAACACCAGGAAAGCTTATATGGCTTACTGATGTGCCCAGTGCAGGCGATACCAGTTATGCAGGGTATGTAACACGTGGCAATACATTGTATTTTAGTTATTACACCAGTGATATACACCATGATTATCCCTGGATACTGGGAATGATAAAAGAAAGCCCCATCATGATGGGAAAACTTGATTTAAAATTACTTGAACAACAGGCTCTTGCTAAACAATAGTATGAATGTTTTAAACGCAATAAAATGCACATCTATGTTGGAAAAGATGGCAGGGATGTGCGGTATCAGCTTTTTTAATTTCATACATGTAAGCTTTGTATTAGGCCGTTATACCTTTTTATTACTGGAGGAACTATGAAAAAAACTGTAGTATGCTTTATTGTATTGTGTTTGTTTTTTGCATTACAAAATGCAATGGCTGCCCGTCTTTCGGATGAGGACCTTTCTAAAAAGATTGAGGGTTGGTACCCAACAGGATTACCACTGGTTAATTATGACAGCGATAATGGGTTTGGATATGGAGTCCGTGTATACCTGTATAACAATGGCACTCGCGATGACGAATATTTTGCCTATGCACCATATAAGATGCAGCTCTACGGACAGTTTTACCAAACAACCAATGGGTATCAGTACCACGAAATAAATTTAGACATGCCCTATATCTTTGGTACTAAATTCAGAATCATTACTTCAATAGCGTATGACAAAAAGATTAATGCTAATTACTTTGGGCAGGGTGCTGATACTGCAAAAGGGAAATTAACGCTTTACACTACATATCCAACAGCATATGAAACATTTAACAAATTCCAGGATTATTTAGATTATGCTGATAAAGATGAACGTTTCATAAAATACTACAATTACGAATACACCAAGCCAAGCTATTTTCTGAATGTTTACCGGGATATAACTCAAAACCTTAAATTTCTTGCTGGTCTTGAAATAAAGAAAGTTACCATTGATACCTGGGATGGGGAAAAGTTTGACGGCACGTACCAAGGGCCCACCCTTCTTGAACAGCAAAAGCCTTTAGGATATGATGGTGGCTGGTCAAACTTTGCCCGTGCAGGCATCTATTATGACACCCGTGATTATGAACCTGATCCCAAAACAGGATACCTCATTGACTATGCCTTTGAAATATCCGATGATACAATAGGTTCCGATTATGATTTTACGCGCCACACTGTTCAGCTTCAATATTATTTTCCACTTATGCAATCATTAACGCTGGCACTGCGTGCAGGTTACACCGACGCCAACGGCGATACCCCGTTCTTTGAAATGGGTTATTTTGGATTTTCACTCAACCGTCGTACAGGTCTTGGCAACAACCGTACACTGCGCGGCTACCGTGAGCAGCGTTTTGTTGGCCCAACCATGACTGTTGCAAACGCAGAACTGCGCTGGAAATTTGCTGAAGCCAATCCCTGGGGGCAGAATTTCCAGTTTAAGATCACCGTATTTTATGATGTGGGTAATGTTTATAACAAGGCAGCTGATCCATTTAACGATCCACGCTTCAGTGATTACCATCAGGGTTATGGTGGCGGGCTTGTTATTGCATGGAATATGGCTACAATTGTACATTTCTACTATGGGATGAGCAAGGAAGACTCTTCAGTATCTGTTGATTTCAGCCATACATTTTAGCGCGATAGTTACTAATAATCAGGGGGTGTCCTAAAGGATATCTCTTTGCAATGACTTTGCACCCACTTCATTGATAACCCTACTGTTTGTTTTGGGACACCCTCTGATTAAAGGCTTTATTTATTATAGCTAACAAGTATTTCCTTAATAGCAGCAGCTAAAATTCTTCCAGCCTTGCCGTTTATATGGATATTATCGGTCATATAGGTCAGGCCGCGGCTATCTGAAATTGCATCCCAATCCCTGCCAAAAAGATAATGCTGCAAAATGGCACTGTACATAAACCACAGGCCAGTAGTGTAAGGGGCAATATCACGTTTGCCTTCACGTATCAAATCACGGGTAAGGATTTCATTTAAGCCAATATACCCCAATTTCTCTTTTTTAGCAATATCCCTGATAATGGCAGAGTAGTCCATACTGAGTTTAAATGGAAGGCTGTCAATATTCTCACCCAGCGGGGGTAGCGATATCAGCACAATCTTTGCATTTGTTTTTGTTTTTAATATACTGACTAATTGACGGTAGTTTTGCTCAAACCATTCTTTTGTTGGCTTTTGCGGTAGATTCCACAGGTCATTGTAACGCTGGTATTCCTTATCATTCAGTGAACCCTTAAGGTCATTGGTTCCAATCCATACAAATACATACTGTGGTTTCAAAGCAATAACGCTGTCAACCACCTGAAGAAGATTATACACCAATCGTGAGTTGATCCCTTCGTTTACAAATACATAGTTTTGCAAATCAGGATCGTTATCCAGGTAACCAACATAATCAAAACTTACTGTTGCATGTGTTAAACTGTCGCCAAAGAATACAACAATCTTTTTATCATGAGGCAGTGCAGCTTTCAGCATAGCCTGTGCATTATTTGTAGGAACCTTTGATGCCTTATAATAAACATAGCCATACACCGCACCAATAAGCAAAATAAGGATTCCAGCAATAATTAAAACTTTTTTCATACATGTAACCTCCATCATATTTATGTTATCCATTATTCATAATAATGGCATCATAGTAATATAGTCAAATCAGATTATTGCAATATTTGCAATTATAATAGTACAAAAAATGCTTCATGATTAATGAAAAGTAGTTGATTATTCTTATAAGCTAAACAAAACTTTAAAAAAACAAAAAAAGAGGGATACTATGGAATTTGAAACAACAACCTGCATTTCAAACAAATACATTCAAATAATTAACTATTATGTAGAAATGTGCGATATGCCATTAAGTAAATTTCTTGTTTCATTGATTAATTATTCTGCAATGCACGGAAAAAGAAAAATTAAACCGTTCAAGCATGTACAGTATAGAAAGCGCTCCGGTTTGGCATGGCAACGGGTGCATCTTTACCTTTTATATCATGAATATGAATTTTTGCTTGATATGAAGAAGCTCTGGAAGATGAGCGTGGCGCATCTGATTGAATATTGCATCGAGAATGTGCTTGTAGAATTTGTTGAAGCTCTTTCAAAGGAAGAACATAACTATAGTTATCGTTTTATGCACTACACATTTGACTTTTCATATGTAAAAAATATGCCAGCATATCGTTGTATATGGGGTGTACCCCCTGAAATGCTGGCAAAAACATAAAAAAACCATAAGAAAAACTTAAAACTTTACAAAGCCTGTTCAAGCGCTTCAATAATATCATCTACATGTTCTATCCCTACCGATAGACGTATCAAATCCGGTGTTATACCTGCCTGGCGCTGTTGTTCCTCCGATAGCTGTGAGTGTGATGTGCTTGCAGGATGTAACACCAAGCTCTTTGCATCACCCACATTTGCCAGATGGGAAAATAGCTTCACTGAATTTATAAACTTCACGGCGCTTTCATATCCACCTTTGATGCCAAAGACTACCATACCACCAAAGCCATTTTTAAAATAGCGGGAAGCCACCTTATAGGAACTATCGCCCAGTAAACCTGGATAGCGTACCCATGCCACATTTTTATGGCTTTGCAAAAATTTTGCAACTTTGAGCGCATTTTCGCTGTGCCGCTGCATCCTCAATGGGAATGTTTCAAGCCCCTGCAAAAAAATCCATGCATTGTCCGGCGATATTGCAGCACCTAAATTACGCAGCGCAACAAGCCTCATACGCACTATAAAGGCAATAGTATGTGCCTCCCCCAGATCATGGGCAAAGCGCATGCCATGGTAACCTGCATCTGGTTCGTTGTAGAGTGCAAACTTTTCGTCAGTCCAATCAAAGTTACCGGCATCAACTACTATACCGCCAATAGCAGTACCATGCCCCCCTAACCACTTAGTAAGCGAATGCACAACAACATTTGCTCCGTAATCAATGGGCCTGAAGTGATACGGCGTTGCAAAGGTATTATCAACTATGAGTGGCAGATGATATTTTTGTGCTATTGAAGCAACCCTTTCAAAATCAGGTACACCCAGGGTTGGATTGCCAATTGATTCAATAAAGATGGCGCGCGTTTTTTCGTTGACTTCTTTTTCATATGCTTCGTAATCATTGTAGGGCACCATTTTGCAGGTTATACCAAACTGTGGCAGTATGGCATCAAACATGGTGTAGGTACCACCATACAGATTGCTTGCGCTGATAAATTCATCCCCAGCTCTGCATACATTAATTATGGCATAAAATATTGCCGATGTACCTGATGCCAGTGCCAGTGCTGCACTGCCACCTTCAAGCATGGCCACACGCTCTTCCAGCACATCCTGCGTTGGATTCATGATGCGCGTATAAATGTAACCTTTTTGTTTCAGTGCAAAAAGGTCTGCCCCATGCTGTGTTGAATCAAACACATACGAACTTGTGCGATACACCGGAACAGCACGCGCTTTTGTAGCATCAATGCTCTGACCCCCATGAAGGGCAATGGTTTCAATGTGATTTTGTTTTGGCATAATTTTTCTCCCCTTAATCAAATAGCCATGTACTTACATAGCGTTCGCCAGAGTCTGGCAATAGTACAACTATTGTTTTTCCCTTGCTATCAGGACGATGAGCAATTGTCAGTGCTGCCCACATGGCAGCACCGGCAGAAATACCGGCAAGGATACCCTCATCTTTTGCCAATTTTTTGGCGATAGTTCCGGCATCAGTCTCATCAACAGTTACTATCTCATCAATAACTGATTGGTTTAAGACTGCTGGTATAAAACCTGCTCCAATTCCCTGAATTTTATGAGGACCAGGTTTTCCTCCCGATAATACCGGTGATTTAGCTGGTTCCACAGCAACTATTCTTACCGATGGCTTTTGCTTTTTAAGCACCTCACCAACGCCAGTGATAGTACCTCCTGTACCAACACCAGCTATAAAAATGTCAACCTCACCTTTTGTATCATTCCATATTTCCATTGCTGTAGTTTTACGATGTATCTCCGGGTTTGCCGGGTTGTTAAACTGCTGCGGCATAAAAGCATTTTTGGTTTTTGTAACTATCTCCTCCGCTTTTTCAACTGCACCACGCATACCAAGTGCACCGTCAGTGAGTACAATTTCCGCACCAAGCATTGCAAGTAACTTACGGCGCTCTATGCTCATGGTATCAGGCATTGTCAATATAAGCCGATAACCCTTGACAGCTGCTACAAATGCAAGCGCAATTCCCGTGTTGCCACTGGTGGGTTCAACAATCACCGAATCAGGATTAAGTAAGCCCTTACTTTCAGCATCAGCTATCATAGCATATCCAATACGGTCCTTGACGCTTGACAAAGGATTGCGCGACTCAACCTTTGCATAAAGATTAACGCCATCAGGTACTAGTTTATTAATCTTTACCAGTGGTGTATTGCCAATGGATTCTATAATTGTAGTGTATTGCATAGTACTATCTCCTTTTCATCATTTCAAATTTCGTATATACAACCAGAAGAATGCTTATATTCATCAACCATGTCCTGCAATGTAATGCCATCCAGAACCTGCATTATTGCTTCATCTGTCTTTTTCCAGATTGTGCGTGCTACACAATCGACATTTCGTTTGCACACTTGTGGGTTTTCAGCACATTCAACCAGGGATACATCGCCTTCTAATTTTTCCACAATCATGCGTATGGTTATCTGTGATGGGTGCTTTGCCAGCATGTAGCCACCATTGGCACCGCGCACTGACTGTAACAGCCCTGCAGATTTCAACGGGATTACCAGCTTACTTAAATATTTAAACGATATCCCCTGCATCTTTGCTACTTCTTTCAAAAAAACAGGACCCTGATTAAATTTAAGTGCAAATTCAAACATCATCCTGACACCATATCTGCTTCTTGTTGATAATCGCATTGTTTACTTCCTTACTAATTTACTACTATTATGACCTTTTTGGTAGTATTTCACACTATATTAAATTGTCAAGAAATTTTATTATTTTTCTTACATTATTTTAGTTAGTTTATTGTTTTATTTCTTTTCATAGTGGATTTTTATAGATAATACTCATGCTCTGACCCTTAAATTTATATACGATAGTTATCACACATAACCTATTTGTGGGGTCAGAGGAATCCGGCTTTTTACAAAAATACCGCTACCTCTTGCCACTTCCTGATTTTGAGAATCATACAGAATTGCTTCAGCAATATATTGACTACTAGATGACATTACTACGTTGCCAACTGCCTTGACATATCCATCCATTACAGGCCGCTCAAGATATAGTGTAAATGATGTTGTGAGGACAAAAACATCTTCTACCAGGGAATTAACCGCAAAAAAAGCTGCATTATCAAGAGCAAGAAAATACATTGCCCCGTGGAGAGCATTGGCAGCATGATGGAGCTCTTTTTTGACTGGTAAAAATATTTCTGCCTTTCCTTTTTCAATATGTACTCGTGCACCTGTAAGCTGCACTATTGGAGCCGAATGCATTAAATTTTCTAATTTTCTAAAATGTTCATTTTTCATAGATACCATCTATTAATTATTTTTAAAATCCAATAGTATTCTAAAATATTTTCTGCATTTGCTATAGCATTTACATCACCATAGGGTTTTACCATTTTACATAAAAAATTGTTTAAACTGGTATATATTACGTATAAATATATTTCGTATACGTACTATGTTAAGTAAAAATTTATTACGCAATATTTCAATTCAACTTCTACACCCACCCCACAATAGAATACCGCTTGCGGTATATTGCATCGTAGCTCATAAACTTTGCTACCCTCGTGGCAAAACTATCTCCTAACTGCATAAAATACTCATGATAGTCTATTGGCACTCCTACATCAGCATCCTCCTGTAAATATGCCTTTATGCTGCTGTAATGGTATGTAGTGGGGTCAGAGCATAGGTTTTTCCGTACCGGATTATACGCCAAATACCACAACAACCACAATAAATAGTGAAACCCATCACGGGCAAACTCTACAATACTATCCTTATACCG
>Ga0067045_1029118_pt1 | contig 23677 bp, 14 predicted proteins | sample TerdegcTABiofilm_FD_59184 | JGI IMG/M metagenome (GOLD analysis project Ga0067045, IMG submission 59184) | Combined Assembly of (Gp0054472, Gp0054536) Wastewater bioreactor microbial communities from Singapore -Terephthalate degrading...
GTCTCGACGTTATTGATCCCCGTCGGCTTGCCCCACAAGCCGACCTCGGTGGGATACGGCGGACGAATTCGCGGTTGTCCGCGTTCGCCCTCGATGGAATGGATCAGGGCGGTTTCCTCGCCGCAGACGAAGGCCCCCGCCCCCAGGCGAATGCTGAGATCGAAGTCGAATCCGGAGTTGAGGATGTTTTTGCCCAAGAGGCCCCACTCGCGGCACTTACGAATGGCGCGTTCGATCCGCTCCACGGCCAAGGGGTATTCCGCCCGGACGTACACGAAGCCCTGATGTGCGCCGATCGCAAAGGCCCCGATGATCATTCCCTCGATCACGTTGAAGGGGTCGGATTCCAGCATGCTGCGGTCCATGAAGGCGCCGGGGTCCCCTTCGTCGGCGTTGCAGATGATGTAGCGGACCTTTTCAGGCGACTTGGCCGCCAAGGCCCACTTTTCACCCGTGGGAAATCCCCCGCCCCCGCGTCCCCGCAACCGAGACCTGATGACTTCGTCGATCACCGATTGCGGATCACCGCCGCTCAAGACCTTCGCCAAGGCCTCGAACCCGCGGTAATGCACATATTCCTCGATACTCTCGGGATCGATGATGCCGTTGTGCCGGAGGGCGATTCGGGTTTGTCGGTTGAAGAATGCGACCTCGCCGTACAACTCGAAGAAGTCTTGGCTGACCGGTTCATCGCGGACGCGGAGACGTTCCACGACGCGGCCGCCGCGAATGTGCTCGCGCACCACTTCTTCCAGATCGGCCAAAGTCTCGATGCGGTACAGCACGTTCTGCGGGCGTACCAGGATGTGCGTACGTTTGCCGGCGTGCTCCGCGGAGCACGCTCCGAAGCAACTGGCGTTGATGACCCGGCACTCTTCCGGCTCCACACCCATGGCGCGAAGCTGGTTGGCCATGGGACCGCCGCAAATCTTTTCCCCCTTCCAACCGCAGCGCAGGGAAGCGCAGTTGAGTATCTCGAACCGACTGACGGCCGTGATCGGGCCGTCCAAGACGTGATCGAGCAGCGGCTCACCCTTCAGGATGTGCTGCGTGAATATGTTATGCACCAGTTCGCGCGTCACTTGCTGGTATTTGACCGGCATGGTACCGGCCCGGTAGACGCTGACGATCGGCTCGCGGCTGCATCGGCCGGTGCAGCCGGTGCGTCGCAAAACGATGTCATCCCGCCCGGACGCCGCGATGTGTTTGCGGAACTCTTCGGCGACCTCGACGGCGCCGGCGGCATTCTCGCAAGTCGCTGATCCGACTTGGACGAAAATCCGGTCGCCCGCGGTCCGCTCGCGGACAACCTCCTCGCTTTTCTGCCGGATGGTCTGCAAAACATCCCAAACTTGCTGTTTCACGGTCGCTCCTCGTGTCTGAGCCGAACCCGTTCCAATCCAGCCGCCGACAAGACGTGCCGCCCGTGCCGGTTGCTAGGCCGCGGCCGTCCCGTTTCCGTGGTCTCGTCCAGCGCCGCTGATCGCAATCGCAAACACGCACCAATTTACCAGAATCGGTTTAGAAAAATAAGTGCGCAACGATGGCGCAACAGCTATCTCACGATCTCTAAAGGGTCGGTCCTTTTGTCAGCCGGCGTATCTTGGCAACCTTGCGCGGGTACGCGATTGGCGGCATCGAATGAACGAACCCAACGGCCACAATGCTATTACGTAGTCGCAATTCAGTCGGTTCTTCCCTCTAAAAAGTCGCGGGTCGACGGGAACTCGGGGCCGGATCGCCCGGATCGCACAGCCCTTTCCGAAGAATTCGGGACGCTATTTTCATCTTGCGCCGGGTGGTTAGGCCGGATTAGGCTACGGTTCGGTGTGCCGTGCCGTGTGTGGCCGTGTCGTGACGCTTCGTCATGGGGTATCGGCACGGATGTCGGGGTAACACCGGACGCCGACTCGGGGCCGGCACGATTTTGCGATGCATGCCCACCGGCAAGCTATAGTTCTTATGACGGCTCCTCAACCCGCGCAAATCCTTCGGTTTTAGCGAGATTCCCGCCGTGACCGATTCCAACGAGCGACCGATGAACGACAGTCCGAAACGCTCCCAGGGCGAAGCGGCTTGCCGCCGGCATCGTGGGTCCGCGGAGGCCAGCATGGACGCCTTCCTGGACGCCGTGGACGAGCTTCACTCCTCGCCGACGGTTGCCTGGCGGGTACTCAATTTGCTCAAGGATCCTGAGTTCGACGTTCGGGATGTGGAAACGCACTTGGAGGCGGATCCCGCTTTGACGGCCTCGATCCTGAGGCTTGTGAACTCGGCCGCCTATGGCTTGCCGCGCCGCATCTCCAGCCTTCGCCAAGCCATCATGCTGATGGGTGCCCGCTCGCTGCGTTTGGCCGTGCTCAGTTTCGGTTTGGTGGACCGTTTGACCCGTGGGACTCCCGCGCAAGTTTACGACGATTTCTGGCGACGCGCTTTGACCACGGCCGTCGCCGCGGCCAGGCTAAGCCGTGAGGTCCAGCGGTGCTCCGCGGACGAGGCCTACAGTGCGGGACTGCTGGCGGACCTCGGCGTACTGGTCCTGGCGCAAGTCGATACCAATCAGTACGTAAAGATCTACACGAAGCATCCGCACGGCACGACCTTGCAAGACGCGGAGACGAGTCGCTACGGCTTCTCGCACGCGGCGCTGGGAGGCCGGCTGCTGTCCCGATGGGGCATCCCGAACCCTCTGCCGCTTGCCGCGGCCAATCATCACCTTCCGCCCGTGGGCGATGCCCTCTTGCTTCAAAGCGTGTATGCCGGAACCTTGTTGGCCGACGTGCTGTGGACCGCTGGCTCGCCGCTCCTGCCGAAGATTCAGGAATTCCTCGAACGGCATTTTGACTTCGATCTCGACCGTTTTATCGATCTGGCGATGGAGTGCAAAGCGGACATCGCCGACGCCGCCGAAATGTTCGCCGTGCGCATCGAAGGGGACATCGACTGCCGTCGCTTGCGGCATGAGGCCGCCCGCCGCTTTCGTGAAGAGGCCATCGACACGGCCATCGACTACGACGGCGTGACCGCGGTCTTGGACCAAGACTTCGGCCTCTGATCGCCGCAGCGCCCTCGCCTTTTCGCTTTTCCCCGCGGCGAGAATCGCCGGGCCTGACGTACGCAGCACGCTCTCCGCAGGCAGACGCGGCTTCAGAACGGGGCCTCGCCGTAGTCTGGCAGGCCATAATCGTCGGGCACGTAGTCGGCCGCATACCCGCCGTCGTCCATGGCTTCGCAATTCTCGAATCGCGTAAAGTCTTTCAACCAGGTCAGCTTGACCTCTCCAATCGGTCCGTTCCGCTGCTTGGCGATGATGACCTCCGCGAGACCGACGAGATTCTGCGACTGCGCCTCTTCTTGCGTGTGGTAATACTCTTCGCGATGGACGAACATGACCACGTCGGCATCCTGTTCGATGGCCCCCGACTCGCGGAGGTGGCTGAGCCGGGGTCGGTTGTCCTTCGCCACTTCCGTCTGCCGGTTGAGCTGCGCGAGGCAAAGGATGGGCACCTTGAGTTCCCGGGCGAGGGTCTTCAGCCGCCGCGTGATCTTCGCTACTTGCTCCTGCCGAGGATCCTTGGCGTTGTCCGGCTCGATCAATTGCAGGTAGTCGATGACGATGAGCCGAAGGTCCTCCTTGCGTTTCAATCGCCGAGCCACCGCGGCGATCTCGGTCACAGTCCGGCTGGGGGCATCGTCGATCAACAGCCGTCCGCGGCTCAGTTCCCCCGCCGTCTTCACGAGCTTCTCGCGATCATCGGCCGAAAGAAAGCCGCTGCGAAACTTGTGCCCGTTGATCTTGCCCCGGGAGCAGAGCATTCGCTGCACCAACTCCAGCCGGGACATTTCGAGGCTGACGAAGAGGCACGTCATGCCGGCATCGACGGCGACGTATTCGGCGATATTCGTAGCCAGCGCGGTTTTCCCCATGCTGGGTCGGGCGGCCAGAATGACAAGTTCGGATTCGTGCATCCCGCCCGTCAGCTTATCCAGATCGCTGAAACCGGTGGGAACCCCGGTGCCCGCTCCGTGCTCCATGCGGTGATCCAGGTGCTGGAACGCCTCCATGAGCACGTCGCCGATCGGGGCGATCTCGCTGGTGGAGCGGCGGTCCCGAACGGAGAAGATTCGCTCTTCCGCCCGATTCAATAGATCGCGCGGCTCCAATTCGAGGTGAAAAGCATCGCGCACAATCTCGGTGCCAGCCTGAATCAAAGCCCGTACAAAGGCGTGATTCTGCACGATCTCGGCATAATAGACGGCATGCGAAGCCACCGCGACGGATTGGGCGATCTCGGCCAGATAGGCTGCCCCACCCACTGCCTCGTATTCTCCGTGGCGCCGCAATTCCTCGACCAACAGCATGGGGTCAATGGTGCGGTTTTCGGCGTGCATCGCCAACATTCGGGCATAAATGCGGCGATGGGCGTCCTGATAAAAATCGTCGGTGACGAGACGGATCGCTACGTCATCCAGGACGCGAGGATCCAGCAGAATGCTGCCCAGCACGGCCTTTTCAGCGTCGTCGCTATGCGGCGGCGTCCGCCCGAAAGGCGCTCCATCTCCGCCGTGCCGCCCTGAGCCTTTCTCGCCATCTTTGCGTCCGTTCTCGCTCACGGCAAACCTCGACCAGCAGTGCTCGGCATCGCCATCAAATCCTCCGCTTGACGCAAATCTACCGCTCCCGCCCGGATCGGGCAATTCACCCGTTTTAGGTCATGCCCCCGATCTCGCCGGGGTGTATCCGGGGCGCAAAAAAACTCGCCCCAACCGGCAGGGGCGAGTCGCAGGGGCTCCTCAAATACCGCGGAGGCGAAAACGCGGTCAGTGAGCATGTGCGCCGGATGGGGCCGTCGCTGCCGGCCTTTTGTGGCGAAACGTCAGAAAGTCGCCCACGTAAATCATGTATTCGAAAGGCAACTGCTCCGGAATCACCTCCGCTTGAATTCTCTCCAGCGTGGATTGGATGACCTGTTCCTTGCCCTTATATCCGGCCTGAATGACGACCGCCACGGGCGTTTCCGGCGGGTAGTGCGTCTTCAATTTCTCGATGAAGAAGTTGAAGTCCGCCCGCATCGTGAACAATACCATCGTTGTTCGCAGTTGCGCCAGCTTGTCGATGGTGTCCGTTTTGCCGGGCCAATCGTTGGCCGACAGAATGACGGACTTGGTCTCGGACGCATTGGTCACTCCCTTGCCGATGGCGGCATTGCCCGCGTTGAACGCACTGACACCGGGCACCACCGTGGGATGAAGGTCCTCGAACTCTTCCAAACACCAAGCCCACGGGCCGTAGATCAACGGATCGCCGTTGTCCAGGATCGCCACGGTCTTGTCCTGCTCGATCGCCTGCCGGACCCGGGCGATGAATTCGTCCCGTTTTTTCGCCAATTCCTCGGCTCGTGGACGCTCTCCGGGGGGCAAGGTCTCCGGATCGGCTCCGTAGTATTCGAACAGTCGCCAATAGCCGGTGACGACCTCTTTGCCGACCAGATATTCACCGAATTTGTCCTGAATACCATCGGTGCAGAAAATGAGGTCGGCTTTCTTGATGGTTTCGATGGCTCGCAATGTGATCAAATCCGGATCGCCCGGCCCGACGCCCACCAAGAACAGCCGCGTGGGATGCCCAAAAGCCGAACCGGCAAAGGCACACAAGAGTAAGGCCGTCCCCAGAACTCGGACGAATTGCAGCTTCCACCTCAACGCTTCCCAACGCTTTCGCGGCGACATCAATTCCGCTCCTTTCAACGGTAAGACCTTAAGGGGCTTCGGGAATCCGCGTTCGTTCTCTCGGATTCCCGGGTGGTAATACGATTGCGATTATTGTAATACCCCAGGGGGCAGACGACAAGACCGCGGAAGGTGGGAAAAACCTTTCGGGGCGGCAAGTAGACTCGCCAAGTAGAATTGTTCAGCCGCGTCAGCTCAAGGCGAGGGGTCGGCCGGCACGCCGGGCGGCGTTTCCTTGGCAAGTCGGCTGATTTCGCGAAACTCCGGCGTCCCGGCTCGAACGCACCATTCGAACATCGCGGACTCCGCCGTCGTCAGAACGACGCCGCACAGCTCCATCCGCCGCAAGGCAGTGAGATAATCCACCTCGTAACGCGAGCCGACGGCGTCCACCGCCACATAGACCCGAAACCCCAAACCCAGCAAATCCAAGGCCGTCTGCTGCACACATACATGGGTTTCGATGCCGCACAGCAAGATGCGGTGGATGCCGGCCTGCCGCCAGTCCTCCAACAATTGTGTGCACTCGCGGCAACTGAACATCAGCTTTTCCAGCCGGGGACCCAATCGCTCCGCCAAGGGGGCCGCGGTGGTCCCCAATCCTTTGGGGTACTGCTCCGTGGCGGCGACGGCCAGGTTCAGGATCTTAGCGGCGTCGATCAGGCGGCGGATATTCCACACCACCCGGTCCCGATCTCTAATCGCGGGCAACAACCGCTCCTGCACGTCGATGACCAACAGGGCCGTATCCTCGGGCGCCATCAACTCCGGACTGCGCGGTAGGAATGGACTCTGATTCATACCGAATGCACTCCCTGAAACGCTTATTTACGACGATCATTTCCGCTTTCGATCACCTCTTCCTGCGAGCCTCGCGAGGCGACGGTTCGCGTGGCCGTTCGTTGCGACTCGCCCTTGGCAACCCGGACGGCCTAACCAATAATGTTAAACGATCGGCTTAGGCTCCGCCTCGGGCGGCGGCCCAAACCTTCGGCGGGTTTCCCGAATCCTCGAGACGCCGCTCCCTCCGCCCAATGGAGAAACCATGGTATGATGCGTTTCCTTTCACGGTTGCGTGGTGTTGTCGTCGCCAAGTTCATCGCTGGAATGATCGTGGGGCTGACGGCGGCCCCCTGTCTCGTGCATGCCGCGGAATCCCCTCGTTCCGCGGAGTCCCCTGTGGAGGCTGAAGTGTCCGACGTCCCGCAGATTACCAAGCAAGTGGCTTTCCCGGACGGCATCTCCCTGTTCGAACTGTCAAACGGTTTGACCATTCTGGTTCAGGAAAACCACACGGCGCCCGTGGCCACCGTCCGCTGCTTCGTCCGCAACACCGGCAGCATCTATGAAGGCAAGTATTTGGGCGCCGGATTGAGTCACGTTCTGGAGCACGTGGTTTCGGGAGGCACGACGACCAACCGCAGCGAGAAGGAAATCGCGGAACTGATCGACCGTTTCGGCGGGAAGACGAACGCGTTCACCTCCAGCGACATGACCGCGTATTTCATCGACTGCCCGGCGAGAAATGTGGCCGAGGTAATCGAGCTGATGGCGGACGCCATGCAGAACATCGCCTTCGAACCGGCCGAGTTCGAGCGGGAGCTGAAGGTCGTGAAGCAGGAATTGGCCGACGGCGAGGCGAATCGGCAACGCGTGTTGTGGAAGATGTTGAATCAAACCTTGTATTTGCAACATCCGGCGCGGCACCCGGTAATCGGCTATTTGGACGTGCTCAGCCGAACGGACAACGAGGCCATCATCGACTTCTATCGCGCGCGTTACGTACCGAATAACCAAGTCTTCGTCGTGGTGGGCGACGTGAAGACGGACGACGTGGTCGCACGGATCGCCCAATGCTACCGAGGCAGCCGTCGATCCGCCGAGACGTATGTGCCGCTCGTCGAGGAGCCGCCGCAAACCTCGCCCCGCGAGTCGATTCGAGAAATGGAGGGCGAAACGTGCAATTTCGTCCTGGCTTGGCCCACGGTGCGCCTGAGCGATCCTGACCTTTATCCGCTGGATGTGGCCGCCGAGATCCTCACACGAGGTGAAAGTTCGCGGTTAGTCCGCCGGCTCAAGCGCGATCGTCCCCTAGTGCTCAATGTCACGGCGGCCAGCGCCACGCCCTCCTACGTCCGCGGCTGGTTCGGAGTGATCGTGGACTGCCCCGTCGAAAACGAGGCCGAGGCGGAGAAGATCATCCTGGAGGAAATTCAAAGGCTGTGCGATGAACTCGTGCCCCAAGAGGAGCTGGATCGCGTCAAACGCAAAAAGGCGGCCGACCTGATCTTCGATCGCGAAACGGTGGAATCCGCGGCGGACAGTCTGGGGCGAGCCTTCTTGGCGACCGGCGATCCGCGTTTCGACACCGCCTACACCGAGGCCGTCCAACGCGTCACGGCGGAGGAAGTGCGCGAGGCGGCTCGTCGTTATTTCGTGCCTCAGCGATTGAACCGCGTGGCGATTTACCCGCCCGGCAAGTCGCCCGTGCGTCAAGCGGAAGCCGCGTCCGCCGAAGAAAGCCCGGTGCGAATGGTTCGGCTGCCGAACGGTTTGCGCGTTATCCTGAAACGGCAGGCCAATCTGCCGCTGGTCACCATGCAGGTGGCGATTCTGGGAGGCAATCTGGTGGATGACGACACGACGGCGGGCCGCTCCAATCTCGTCGCCCAGATGCTGGACAAAGGTACGGCAAGCCGTTCGGCCCGGGAGATCGCCGAGCTTTTCGACACGTATGACGCCCGAGTCAGCTTTTCCGCCAATCGGCACACCTTTACGGCTCGGCTTTGGACCGTGCGCGATCAATTTTCCGCTGCGGGAAGCCTGGTCGCGGAGTGCCTGTTGAAGCCGACGTTCCCGGAGGAGGAATTGGCCAAGGTCAAGCAGCTCACCCTGACGGCCATCGCCAACCGCAAGGCCTCCCCCAACGCCGAAACGATGGAGCTGTTCTGCGACCTCCTGCCCCCGAGTTCGCCGTTCCATCTCCTTCCGGAAGGCAAGAGGGAAAGCGTGGAGGGTTTGACTCGCGAGGACCTGATGCGGCATCACCAGCAGTATTTTGTGCCGGAAAATACGGCCGTGGCCGTCTTCGGCGATATCGAACCGCAGGCGGCGCTGAACCTAGTTCAAGAGTGGTTCGGCGCGATGAAACCGGGCGAAAAGCCCGTGGAGATTGCCTTCGATCGCGATAACTCCATTCCTCGCGACATCGCCAAGCACATGCAAACGCAAAAGCCGACGGCCTTCTTGTTTCTGGGGTACACCGCGCCGTCCGTCCGCGACGAACGGGATTACGCCGCCATCCAGGTGCTCGATACGATCATGTCCGGATACGGTTATCCCGGCGGCTGGCTGCATGAGGAATTACGCGGTCAAGGACTGGTCTACATGGTGCACGCCACCACGTTCGCGGGCCCGACCCCCGGCTTTTTCGTGATCATGTCCCAGACATCGCCGGAATCCCTGGCAGAGGTGGTTTCCCGAATCGAACGCCGCGTGGAACAGGCCAAGTCCGGCCGCATCGATCCCAAGGAGTTCGAGATCGCGAAGCAACTCTTGACGGCATACCACGCCCAAGAGAATACCACCATCGGCGATCAGGCCTTCCAAGCGGTGCTGAACGAGCTTTACGGATTGGGCTACGACTACGAAAAGACGTTCGACGCCCGGATCGAGGCCGTTACGCTGGAGGACGTGATCGCAGTTGCACGGACGTACCTCGGCCACGCGATCCTGGCGACGACCTCTCCGCTGCCGGCCGTGTCAGCCGAGGCGTCCGTCAAGCCGGAAACGACCCCCTCGGCACGCTAGCCGAGCGGAACGCCGTCCCGGGTATGGCGCCCGGTATGGCGCACCGTCCAAGAGAAAACGAACGCGGCCCGGATTCCTGCGAGTCCGGGCCGCTGTCATTATTGGGGTGGGAAATATCGGCCGTCGGCTTGCCGTCGCATCTCAAGCCGTCAGAATCCGTACTTCGCCACGAACTCCAGCCGGAAACTATCACCGGGCAGCTTACCCGCCCAATTCGTCTTCCATTGGCCGGCTTCCACGCCCACGAGGAACTTCTTGGTCAAATCGTAACTGAGGTTGGCGAAATAGAACTGGTTATACGTTCGGCCGGTGGTGATGTCGCCGTTGAAGGGATCGTCGATGGAATAGCCCACGTGACTGTGCAGCCGGTCCGTCCAGTCGTACCAAACGTCTACCCAGCCGCCGGTGGACCGGATGGTGTCTCGCGTCACGGTGTTCACTCCCTGAAGGGCGCCGCCCAGGTACGCGCCCAGATTCTCACCGGTGAAGAATTCTCCCTGGACACCGAATCGCTTGGTAATGGGATAGCGGAAATCGACGTTGAAGGACCAGGTTCGCAATTCCAGGTCATCCGCGGCAGGCGGCGTGAGGAAGTCCCAAACCTGTTCCCCGATATGTCCGGAAATGCCGAACTCCAAGGGCCGCCCGCCCTTGCCGCGATCGCCCAAAGTGAAAGCCAGACGCCCCTCCACGATCGGCCAATCGGCATGATCTCCGACGAAGTTCGAGCCGAACTCGGAAACGATGTCGGCGTTGATGGATGCCTGCGTCGTGACCAAGAGATAATCCGAAACGTGGAAGTACCTTTCCGCACGGAACTGCGCCCTGCGGTACCCGATGTTCCCCGCCCCCCAACCCACCGAGTACATCAGCGTCCCGGGCAGAAGCGGCGAGACGACATCCCATGTTTGGCCCGCCAGGAGCCGGAAGTACTCGTCTTTGACCTCCACGTAAGCGTGCCGCAGAAGGACGGTCCCCTTGTTCTCCTGCGTAAAATTGCCCTGGAAGTCGATTTCCACCTTGCCGCCGCTCTGGGCACATCCGAGTGCCGGAATTCGCGGTCCCGTGAAATCCAGACCTATCCGCGTAGACTTGGCGTCAACGTGCCAAGCAGCCTCACCTTGATCGCTCGCGGAAAAGACGTAGAGCGAGTAGTCGCCGAGGTTGGTACGGGACGACTCGTATGTCGTTGATCCCCATAGGATGCCGTACGGCACGATCTGATAATCACCTTTGGTCCAGGCCAGTTTCTTCATTTCGGCCCGCAACTCATCCATTGTGTAATACTCGGTTTCGGATTCCGTCGGGGGGGTAACGGCGTAAGAAGCTGTCTCGTGGGTGACCGGCGGTAAGGGCCGAAGGGATTCCGACCGCATTCGAACCAACTCGTCACGCAACGCTTGCGTCTCGGCTTCCAGACGTTGAAGCCGCTGCTCGGCGGACTCTTGGCCGGACACGGCCGGCGGGAGAATCACTGAGGCAGCCGTCACCACGAAAAACAACCAACGCCATTTCATCGGATCCGTCCTTTCCTTCCCGGAAGAATATTCCGCCACGGTTTTGCGGGGAGTACCGTGGACCGAAACAAGACAAGAGCGGCATAATCCGTGCCGCCCTTATCTCTGTCATCGTCTGTGAGTTACTGATATTTGATGCAAGTCGCCCGCCGCCGGCCGCCATATCCCCCCCCACGCCGGGATTGCGCGCACGAAATGCCAAGGTTAACGATTTTGAGGGGACGTTACTGCCGATCTCCCTTCCCTCCGGACGCCCCGCTATCGGATCACCTTGCCGTCGGCCCGATCACCCGACTCTCGGGGGCCGGTCCAGCCCTTTTCACGTCGCCGTTTGCTCCAGCTAGCGTGGACCGTTTGACGGTAGTTGAACTCGGTGGGCATTGTGATACCATGCAACCATCGGGAGATCGCTGGGGCAAGGCATCTTGGAGCGACGGACAGGCAACTCCTCGGGGAAGACATGTCATGAAGCAGACCTTGGCACTCATCTTGGGCGGCGGCCGCGGGACGCGACTCTATCCTCTGACCAAATTCCGCTCCAAGCCGGCCGTGCCCATCGGCGGCAAATACCGCCTCATCGACGTACCGATCTCCAATTGCATCAATAGCGGCATCGAGCGAATCTACGTCCTCACCCAGTTCAACTCCGCGAGTTTGCACCGGCACATCCGCGCCAGCTACAATTTCGACGCCTTTCACGGCGGCTTCGTTGAGATTTTGGCCGCCCAGCAAACGCTGACGCATTCGGATTGGTACCAGGGCACCGCGGACGCCGTTCGGCACAATCTGACCTACGTCCGCCGTAAGGATGTGGGCCATGTCCTGATTCTGTCCGGCGACCAGCTCTACCGCATGGACTACGGCCGACTGATGGCCTTGCACAAAGAGCGGAATGCCGACGTTACGATTGCCGTCATCCCCGTCCATCGCAAGGCGGCGCCCGGCCTCGGAATCGTCCATTTGAAGGAAGACGGCGAAGTCGTGGCGTTTCACGAAAAACCCAAAACCGAAGAGGAGCTCGACGCCGTTCGCACCGAACCGGCCTGGATCGAAAAACTGGGTATTCCCGCCAAAGGCCGCGAATACGTGGCCAACATGGGCATCTACCTCTTCAACCGCGATGTCCTGGCCGACATTCTGGAACGCACGGACTACCGCGACTTCGGCAAGGAGGTTTTTCCGTCCGTGATCGATTCTTACCGCGTGCAGGCATACATCTTCGACGGCTATTGGGAGGATATCGGGACGATCGGGGCTTTCTTCGATGCGAACCTGGCATTGACCCGACCTGACGCCGAATTCTCGCTGGAAACGCCGAACGCACCGCTTTACACGCGTGCCAGGTTCTTGCCGCCGTCGCGCATCGCCGCCGCCAACATCAAGAACAGCCTGGTTGCGGACGGCTGCGTGATCGGAGAAGGCTGTGTGATCGAAAACAGCATCGTGGGGCTGCGAAGCATCATCCGCCCCGACTGCGTGATCCGAAACGCGATCATCATGGGCAACGACTTTTACGATCGCGACGGCGCGATGCAAGACCCGCCCATGATGATCGGCGAAGCGTGCCACATCGAAAACGCCATCATCGACAAGAACTGCCGCATCGGGAAAAAGGTGCGCGTGGTCAACGCCTCGGGAGTGCAGGAATCTCCCGAGACTCAATTCGGCATGATTCGCGACGGCGTCATCGTCGTGCCGAAAGAGACGGTCCTGCCCGACGGTTGGTCGATGGCATGACGACGCCGGGCCGATTCAGAGAGGTGCTTGCCATGCTGCTACATCCATTGCGGGCCGTGATTTCAGCGGCTATCGCGGCCGCCTTTTTTGCGACGCTGCCGGGCTTCTCGCCGGGTACGCCGCATTGTTCGGCCGGGGAACCGCAAAAACCCAAAAACGTCCTGTTCCTCTTCAGTGACGATCAGCGATTCGACACGATCCACGCGTTGGGGAACGAAGAAATTCGAACTCCCGTCCTGGATCGGCTGACCGAGGAGGGTTTCACGTTCACGCACGCCTTCATCATGGGTTCCACGCATCCTGCCGTTTGCATGCCCAGTCGTGCCATGCTCATGAGCGGACGCGGCCTGTGGCGGACCCCCGTGAATTTGGAAAGCGTGCCGACCTGGCCCGAGGTCTTCCGTGCTCACGGATATTACACGTTCGGCGTCGGGAAATGGCACAACGGAGCCCCATCCCATGCCCGTAGCTTCGAGGGCGGCGGTGCAGTCTTTTTCGGCGGCATGCACGACCACTTTGCCATCCCGATTTTCGATTTTCACGCCGACGGCAAGTACCCCGCAAAAGACCGCAAGATCGGCGAAAAGTTCTCTTCGGAACTGTTCGCGGACGAGGCGATTCGATTCCTGAAGACATACCAGGACGATCGCCCGTTCTTCGCCTATATCGCATTCACGGCGCCGCACGACCCGCGGACGCCCCCCGGCGAATTCGCCCGGATGTACGGACCGGAGACCGTCGCGCTGCCGCCGAATTTCATGCCGGAACATCCGTTCGATAACGGCGAGCTGAAGATCCGCGACGAACTGCTCGCCTCTTTTCCCCGCGACCCGCAAGATATTCGACGGCAAATCGCCGAGTACTACGGCATGATCTCGCACTTGGACGCGCAGGTCGGAAGAATCCTGCAAGCCCTGGAGGAAAGCGGTCTGGCTTCCCAAACGCTGGTCATCTTCGCTTCGGACAACGGCTTGGCGGTCGGGCGTCACGGCCTGATGGGCAAGCAGAACCTGTACGAGCACAGCATCCGCGTGCCCCTGATCCTGAGAGGTCCCGGCGTGGAAGCCGGAAGGCGGAGCGACGCCTTGGTCTATCTTTTTGATCTGTTCCCAACCGTGGCGGAATGGCTCGATGTCCCCCTGCCCAACGGCGTCGAGGGCAAGTCGCTATTGCCCGTCTTACGGGGAGAGGTCGCCGAGGTCCGCGACGCCGTGTACGCGGCCTACCGCGATTGGCAGCGGACGGTACGAGAAAAGCGGTTCAAACTCATCCGCTACCACGTGGGCGAAGATCGCCATACGCACCTCTTCGATCTGGAGCAAGATCCCTGGGAACTGCACAATTTGGCGGATCGCGCGGAGTACCAGGCGGAGAGAAATCGCCTCGAACGACGCCTCGAAGCCTTGCAAGCGGAATGGGGAGATCCCGCGGCCGACTTTTGATCGCCGAACGTCTTGAGGTCGTCGCCGGCCGCTGCCGACTCCGGCTTTGGGGCGGCCGCTGCGTCGTATTCACCCGGCCGCCGCAGTGCCGGTCGGAAGATCGTCCGGCTCGTCATCCGCGATGATTCGGCCCTCCTTGCCGCGCTCCATTTCCACGACATGGCACTTGACGAGGTGCCCGTCCAGGTCCAGCGTCCGCGGGGCTTCTCGCTTGCAAATGTCCCGAACCAGCGGGCAGCGAGGGTGAAAGCGGCATCCGCTCGGCGGATTGTCCGGGCTGGGGACGTCGCCCTCGAGCACGATCCGGCGACGTTTCGCGGTGGGGGCCATTTGGGGAACCGCCGACAGCAACGCCTGGGTGTAGGGGTGAAGCGGCTCCGCATAGAGGCGGCGGCTGTCCGCCGTTTCCACGATTTGCCCCAAATACATCACGGCGACGCGGTCCGACAAATACTCGACCACGGATAAATCGTGCGAAATGAACAAATAGGTCAAGTCGAAATCCGCCTTCAACTTCATCAGCAAATTGATGATTTCCGCTTGAAGCGAGACGTCGAGGGCGGACAAAGGCTCGTCCAGCACCAAGAATTTCGGACGCAAGGCCACCGCCCGTGCCACGCAAATCCGCTGCCGCTGTCCTCCCGAAAACTCATGCGGATAGCGGTCGTAAATGTCGGGGGGGAGACGCAGCCGCTTGAACAAGTCCGTGACGATGCCGCGCCGCGTTTCGGGGTCCGTCCAATCTTCGTCGGCAACGTCGTTACGGGAACGAGAGGTCGCATCGTGTCGGCGGTTCGCTTCCTTTTTTCGTGCGGCGTGAATCAGTAAACCTTCTTCCACTGCGGCGCCGACCGTCATGCGCGGATTGAGGGAACTGAAGGGGTCTTGAAAGACGATTTGCATTCCGCGTCGCAGATCGCGAAGGGCCTTGTTTGGGAGATGGGTGATATCCCGCCCCATGAACTCGATCGTGCCGGAGGTCGGTTCGATCAGTCGAAGGATGGTTCTGCCGACCGTGGTCTTGCCGCAGCCCGATTCCCCGACCAACCCCAAGACTTCTCCCTTGCGGACATCGAACGAAATACCGTCCACCGCCCGCGCCACCTTTCTCTCCCGGGAGAACAGGCCTCGCGGGCCGGGAAAGTATTTCCGCAGTCGACGCACGCGCAGCAATACGTCATCGCTCATAGTCAAGCTCACCCGCGAAATGGCAACGCACCTCGTGCCCGGGTTCGAGGATTCTCAGCTCCGGCTCCTCCTCTCGGCAACGGTCCTGTACGAACTTGCAGCGGAGGCAGAACTTGCAACCTTGCGGCAAGTCGGCGGCATTGGGCACGTCGCCGGGAATCGTCACCAATTCCTTCCCCTTCGTCATTCCCAAGACCGGCCGAGCGCGGAACAGGCCCCACGTGTATGGGTGCAGGGGATTGGCGAAGAGCCGCAGCACCGAGGCCTTTTCCACGATCCGCGAGGCGTACATGACCAAGACCTCGTCCGCCATCTCCGCGATGATCCCCAGGTCGTGCGTGATCATGAGGACCGCCATGTCCTTCTCGGCCTGCAATTGTTTGAGCAGTTCCAAGATTTGTGCCTGAATCGTCACATCGAGGGCCGTCGTAGGTTCGTCCGCGATCAATAGCCGCGGCTCGCACGACAAGGCCATGGCGATCATCACACGTTGCCGCATTCCGCCCGAGAGTTGATGCGGGTACCAATGCCGGCGGGCTTGAGGGTCGGGAACGCCCACCTTCTGCAAGAGATCGACGACCAACTCCCTCGCCTTGCGCGATCCCAAATCCGGCTGATGCAATTGGATGGCTTCCAGGATCTGAGACCCGATCGTGAACACGGGATTGAGCGACGTCATCGGCTCTTGGAAGATCATGGCGATTTGGGAACCGCGAATCTTCCTGATTTCCGGCTCCGGCAAGCGGGCTAAGTCCTTGACCGTATCGCCGTCGCGAAACAGCATCGAGCCTTGCACGATTCGACCCGGGGGAGCCACCAACCGCATGATCGACAACCCGGTCACGGACTTGCCGCAACCCGACTCACCCACGATTCCCACGGTCCTCGCCTTGGGAACGTCGAAGGAGACGCCGTCCACCGCCTTGACCACGCCCTTCTCGGTGAAAAAATACGTGCGCAAATCTCGAATGCTCAAGAGCGCCGAGGGCTGCTTGGTCGTATCGTGATCGACGAGCGTGGACACGTAGCTGATCCTCAGACCGTTGTCATTCTAAACTCGCAACCGCGGATCCATGGCATCCCGCAGCCCGCTTCCCACCAAATTGAAGACCGTGACGGTGAAAAAAATCGCCAAGGAGGGGAAGACGACCAACCACCAATAGTGATAATTCTCGCTGCCGCTTCGCAGAATCAAGCCCCAACTGGGAGCGGGGAGTCGGACCCCGAAGCCAAGCAAGCTCAATCCCGCTTCCGTGATGATGGCCCCGGCGATGCCGAACGGAGCCGCCACGAGCGCCGGTGAAACGGCGTTGGGCAGAATGTGCCGAAAGATGATCCGCATGTGGGATGCGCCCATCGCGCGAGCCGCCTGCACGTAGTCGATGGCACGTTGCTTGAGCACCTCTCCGCGGATCAGCCGAGCCACCGTGGGCCATCCGGTCAGTCCGATCACCACCATGATGATATAGATGCTTTGCCCCAGCAGTCCGACCAGCGTCAAAATCAGAAAGAAGCTGGGAAACAGGATTATGACCTCAATGACGCGCGAGATGATGATATCGACGGCTCCGCCGAAATACCCTGCGATCGCCCCCAGAATGACACCGATCGTGATGTATAGTCCCACGGCCACGAAACCCACCGTCAGAGAAATCCGCAGGCCGTAGATCATGCGTACCAGCACATCGCGGCCGACGTCATCCGTTCCCAGAAGGCGGGGAAAGCCGTCATTGCTCTTGCGCCAGTTGAGGACTTCCCGACCCGCCGAGTCGATCACGAATCGCGGCTTGCGGTACATCGGGGGCTTGACGGACGATTCGATATCTTGCTCCGTCGGGCCGAACGGGATCGGCGGATAGACCGCCGTGACGCCCTCGCCCTTTCGAAACTGTTCCTCGGGAAACGTCCTCGCGCGGTAGCGATTGTCGGGCCGGACGCCGGGAATCAGCAAGACTCCGCTCACGACCCCGATCAAGCCCACGTAGAGCGCCGCAATCCTTCCCGTCCTCGCCCATCGCCCCACCTGTTGCCGTCGCCAAATGCGATCGGCCAGTGTCGCGATGACGAGCCACGGAAAGAAGGCGACCAAGGCCGTGTTGAACCAGAAGTCGACCGTCTCCTCGGGATTCAAAAGAGCCCGAAACCAGGGCCAAAGCGTCTCGCCTCGGTCGTTGTAATAAAAAGGCACGTTCGAGGCGATGACCGGCGCAAAGATCGCCAATAGAAAGAGCGGGGCCAGTAAGTGCAGCGCAATGTAAGCCGCCCGGTTCTTCCGGAATTGCGACCACAGGATGTCGAGATAACCGTCTCGCTGACTCATCGCTGCCGATCCTGCGACGCAAAGCTGATTCGCGGGTCCACCACCGTATACAGAATATCCGTCAATAAAATACTGATCAGAACGACGATGGCATCGATATAAATCAAGGCCATCAAGGTCGGATAGTCCTTTTGCTCGATCGACTCCCAGCTCAATCGCCCCATGCCGTGAATCCCGAAAATGTACTCCACCAGCACCGAACCGCCCAAAAGAGCCGGCAGGAACGATGAGAAGAGCGTTAGAATCGGAATGAGGGCGTTCCGCAACGCATGCTTCAGGATAACCTTGGATTCCGACAGCCCCTTGGCCCGGGCCGTCCGGATATAATCTTGCGATATGACGTCGAGCATGGCCGTCCGCGAGTACATTGCCAATCCGGCGAGGCTGAATAGAGATAAGCACACTACGGGAAGAAAGGCGTGCCAAAGATAGTCAGCGAGATACCGCCCCCAGCCATAGCGATCGGCATCCGGCGAGTGCAGCCCCAGCATGGGAAACCACTTCAAGTAGTCGCCGTAGCAGAAGAAAAGCAGAAGCAACATGCCGGCAACAAACGGGGGGATGGAATATAGGAGGAACAGCTTCAAGGTGATCCAGCGGTCGATCCAGGTATTCCGGTACACGGCGGCCGCGATCCCGGCCGGGATGGCGATGAGGTAGATCACCAACTCCGCCATCAGCATCAGCGGCGCGGAGACCAAAACGGCATTCCAGATCTTGACGGCGACCGGCTCCCGCGTCTTCGTGGCGGACCGGCCGAATTGGAACGTCGCCAACCGCCACAGCATGTGGGCGTACTGAGTATCCGTCCATAGATACACGCAACGCTTCCATACCGGCGGCTCGTACTGTTGGCGGTTGAGCTCATAGTGAGCCAGCCAATTATCGGCCGCCTCTTGAATCCATTCATCGGGGGCGCGATTGGGCACGTCCAATCGCAAAGGATCGCGGACCAAGCGGCGCAGAGCCAGCGCGGCGAGGAACTTCTCTTGCAGCGTAGACTCGGAAAGAAGCTTTTCGATGTAGAATCGCGTATCGGCCGGATCTAGATAATCCAGCTCCTCGAACAATTCCCGGCGGGGGAGGGAGAGCATTTCTCGAAAGCGCTCGTCGAGTTCGGCCCGCCGCTCGTCCGACAGAGGACGCGTCAGCGGTTCCGCGCGGCGCCACCACTGCCGCCAGGCGCCGACGACGCGCGGCGTCTCCGCATCCGCAGGCGTGTGCGAGTAAGTATAGCTAAAGGGCTGCACGACCATCGCATTCAAGGCATGAATCACGCCGATCTTCTCGGTGGAATCGATATCGCGCCGGCGAAGGAGATCGATCAGCGGCGGTACCCCGTGCATGCCGAGATCCTCGCAATACACGCGGGCATACGCGGCGACGGCCTTCGCCAGGCGAGGATGTTCAGCGGAATCGGCAAGGCGTTGTCGAAACCGAGGGATTCCGAGTGAATGCAGGAAACGCAACGTGGCTTGATGATCGGGGTTATCCGGGGCCGCGGTGAGCGCACCCAACAGTTCCGCGATCTCGCCCTCGTTGGAGACGAGAAGACGTGCGGCTTGGCGTACGGCGTCGGAATAGTCGCGAAAATAACGCAGGTTGATAATCAGGGGCCGATCCAATTTGAGGTCCCGTTTCTGAATGAGATAGGCTTCCCGAGTCTGGGTGCCTTGCCCGGCCAGGCCGCTCGCGCCCAGTTGCATGAGCAACGGGTCCCCCGGCGCCAACTGCATGATGCAGAAAGACACGACCGTCACGCCGAAAAGCGTCGGCAGGATCAGAATCAGGCGACGGACGATATAACTCAGCACGGGATCGATCGGTTCCTAGAGGGTTCAGCCGCGGCTTGACAGCCCCCCGGCGGCCAATGTTCCATCGGAGCGACGGGAAAGCCCTCCGGCGTCTGCCGTCAGGGCATCTCTCGACCCGTCAGGCGGGGGCGGTCCGAATACCATTCGCGACCGTCATAGCATGGACGAATCTTATAGAAATTGACGTTGCGTATGCGGGTGTCGTACCCGCCGGTGGCGCGGTCCGAAAATAGAAACGTGTATGGCTGATCCTCATAGATCAGTCGATGGATTCGGTGATATAGTTCGTGCTGTTCGCTTTCATCCATGGTCACCCGCAGTTTCTCGATCGCAGCATCCACCTCCGGGTTCCGATAGGCGACATGATTCGAGCTGTCCGGCAGGTCGGCTTGACTGCTATGCCAAACTTGATAGGGGTCTTGCCTCCAAGAGAGGGCCCAGCCGAGCATGGCGGCATCGTAATCGCGCTTGCGGAGCTTTTGCAGCATCAGGTTCCACTTCGTGGGCGCGATGACGACGTCGATGCCGATCTTGCGACATTCCTCCTTCACGACCTCGGCGACCTGGCGGTAACTTGCCGAATCCGCGTAGATCATCAGCTCGAATCGCGCCGGAATCCGCTGGTTATCGACGACCTTGTCGCGAATCCCGTCGTTGTCGGAATCCTGCCACCCGGCCTGTTCGAGAAGAGCCTTGGCCTTTTCCAAATCGTAGGGAATGGGCTCCAATGTGGAATCGTAGCTGCTGCTGCCGGGCAAGAAGGGACCGGTGGTGCGTTCCGCCAATCCCCGGAACACGCGCTCGATGATGGCATCGACCGGGGTCGCATGGGCCAACGCCCAGCGGAATTCGCGATCTCGGAAGACCGGACGGTCCAGATTGTAACCGATGTAACGATAGCCGGGATAACTATAATCCACCAGCTTGACCTTGCCGGCCTTGACGTTCGGGTGCGTTTGAGCCTGGAGAAACTGGTCTTTATCCGGGATGCCGGCGAAATCCAACTCGTTTTGCAGCAGTTTCTGCGTCATAGTATTCGTATTGGAAATGCATTGGTAGAGCACGTCGCTGAAGTAATACGGCGCTCCCCAATAGTCGGCGAATCGTGTCAGGGAAAGTCTCTGCTGGGCTCGCCATTCCACAAAGACCATCGGGCCGCTGCCGCACATCAGTTTGTTGGCCCAATGATTGTTGAACCCGTCGGCGAATTCCTTGGAGGAGAAATCATAGGAAATGGGATCGCCGCGTTCATCCACCGAGTACACGTGCCTGGGAATGATGGGAAAACCGAAGAGCGTGAAATCGCGGGCCAAAAAGTACGGCTTCTTCCATCGGACGACGAACGTATATTTGTCCTTCATGCGATATTCGATCTTATACGGATCGTCCGGATTCTCCGGCTGCGAGTCTTCGAAATAGCTGCGGATGTGCGCGGCCTCGATGTTGGGGTTCAAAACGCAATCGAAGCTGAAGGCGACGTCGCGCGCCGTGACCTCGGCATCCGGCAGGGGTTTGCCGTTGGGGAGCTTCATGGGGTGCCACTTAACGCCTTTGCGAATGTGGATGGTGTATTCCAGGGTCTCGGGATCGAAGTCCCAGGACTCGGCCAAGACCGGCTCCAAGACATCGGGATCGGCAAACTTCGGCTCGGCGAGGGTCTCGTAAACGCGAGATTGGAAGGCCTCCGAAACGGTATCGCTGGAGGTGATGGGATTGAGGGTGTCGGGGTCCTCGGGATAGGCCAGCAGCAGCAAGTCCGCCGCGGCCGGTTCGCGATCCGATCGCGTCAGTTTTTTCTCGGCAGGGCGTGCGGATTCACGAACTTCCGACGCGGTTCCCGCAGTCTCGTCGTCAAGGGAATCGCCGGCGGGTCTTGGGCACCCCGCGAACATTGCCGGCAACGCGGCGAGGCAAGCCAAGAACACAAGCCGTCGCACGAAACGGGTGCCGCGCGACATCGGGCGTACCGATTCCCCGATGCAGGCCGACGTTGTGAAATAGCAACGGATCGAAGGACGCAGCATGGTTGGCTCACTCGCGAAACGGGCGGCGCGAACCGCGTGCTAAGGACGGACGATATCTCGAAGCGCCGGGCCTATCGTATATCGTTCCCATGAAAACGCTGCGAGTCGCCCCGCGCAGGTGTTCGCCACCGCGTGGGCGGATCTCTTGTTCGGCATGGTAAAAGAATTATGCAAGGCGGTCAATAACACTTCGGGTTTGCACAGGCTGGGCAAAGTGGGATGGGTCTTGCGCATGGCGGCTTCCAGCCGAAGTCCGTCATGCCGCGCGTCTGGGGGGGCTCAGCCAACCTTGAGCAACATACCAATCGGCGGTTTGCCGGATCCGTTCCGCGAGGGTGGCGGCGACCTGGAAACCGAGTTGCCGCTCGGCTTTCTCCGACGAGCAAACCCAAGAACCGGCCAGCGCCTCCCGGGCTTTGTCGAGCGAGAAGGCTTTGGGGGTTCGGCTGAGTCGGCCGATCACGGTGTTTACGCCGGCGACGAGCCAAACGACGGGCGGAGCAACGGGGAGCACCAAGACGCGTCTCCCGACGGCCGCACCCATCATTTTGCCGAATTGACCGTAAGTCGGGTTTTCCGGGCCGGCCGCAAAATAGTAACCGGTACCCGGCGCCGCACCGCCGGCTCGGGGGTCGGGCAGGCGCTCGCCCCGTTCGGCGGCCGACATCATCAGCGAGACGAGATCTTGCGCGTGAATGAGCGAGAAGTACTTCCGTCGGTAGCCGGGCACCAAATGAAGCCCCCAACGTCGGATCGGCCGGAACATCAAGAAACAATCTCGGTCCCACTCACCGAACACGATCGCCGGCCGCACGATGGTGATGGGTACGTCGCCGGCCCGGGCCTCGGCGGCCAATTCTCCGGCACGCTTGCTGTGCCCGTAGAAAGAGACCGGACGAGGCGGGTCCTTTTCGGTGCGGAGGATCAGGCGACCGGCAGGCGTCGGCCCGGCTGCGGCGAGGCTGGATACCAAAACGACCACCGGCGGGTGGGAGACCCGGCGGCAGGCCTCCAGCAGTTCCACCACGCCGGTCTCATTGGTGCGATAGAGGTCGCGGCGTCGCAGGGCCTTGGTGGTCCCGGCCAAGTGATAAACCACTTGCACGTCGCGCAGGGGTTCCATTAGGCTTTCTCGATGCGACAGATCGCCCTCGACGAATCGCACTCCGAAGGGACGGATCTGCTCGACCCGGGAAGTCTTCCGGATCAGGCACGTCGTATCGTGGCCGCCTTCGCTCAAAGCCTTGACCAGATGATACCCGATGAAACCCGTGGCGCCTGTGACCAAGACTTTGGACATTTCCGCACACTCGCCCGGCGTGGTGGGGACAGGAAAAAAAAGCGTCGGCGGAGCAGGCCGGCGCTTTGGTTGAGGCGGCGCTCTCCGGCGCTCCGAATATCGCATAGCTTTGAAGAAGCCCGATTTTTCGTCAAGAGGATTCTACGTCAAAGGATGGGGTAACGTGAACGTTTGCGAACGGATTCCGCTTCCGCCTCGCCCGCGAATCTTGATCGTGCGTCTCAGCGCGATCGGCGACGCGGTTCTGACGCTCCCCGTCTTGTGCGCCCTGAGGCGTCGTTTTCCGGACGCCTTTTTGGCTTGGGCGGCCGAGTCGCACGCTGCGGCCGTCCTTCGTGGACATGAGTTTCTGGACGAATTGATCGAACTTCCGCGAGGGTGGCCCAAATCAGTTCGTTACTTACGGGAAATCCGTCGCCGCCTGAAAAACCTGCGATTCGACGCGGTCGTGGACCCCCAAAGCCTCACCAAGAGCGCTCTGCTCGCGTGGCTCTCGGGGGCCAAGCACAGGATCGGTCTGGCCCGTCCTTGGGGCCGTGAATTGGCGCCGCTGCTGAACAACCGTCTCATCCGAACGACCGGTCCGCACGTCGTTCAGCACATGCTTCAGTTGGTCCGGCCGATGGGAGGGGACGCCGACCTCGTCGAGTTTCGCCTGCCGAGCACGCCGAGTGCGACGGCGGCTTGCGACGAAGTATTGCGTGCGTGCGGTGTGAACGGCCGGTTCGTGGCGATCAATCCGGGGGCCGGCAGCTCGTCCCGCCGGTGGCCGACGGAACGATACGCCGAGGTGGC
>Ga0067045_1003357_pt1 | contig 23660 bp, 17 predicted proteins | sample TerdegcTABiofilm_FD_59184 | JGI IMG/M metagenome (GOLD analysis project Ga0067045, IMG submission 59184) | Combined Assembly of (Gp0054472, Gp0054536) Wastewater bioreactor microbial communities from Singapore -Terephthalate degrading...
AAAATGATTATACCGTTTTTGGAGAGAAAAAATCGCTTTGGGAAGGAAAAATCTTTTTCTATAACCAATAATTAAGTTTTTCTTATCGCTTTTTTTGTTCTTTTTTCCTCTTTTTTACCTCCTTTTATTCTTTTAAGCACACGCCACCTGCATCCCCTTCTTTATCATCCCATAGTACCGCCTCAAATTATACATCGCCATCAATAAAAAGTGATACACCCCGTTCTTTTCTAAACCCCGAAACCGACATACCCGATACCCCATCCACCTCTTTAATATCGCAAAGGGTAATTCCACAACCCCTCGTACCTTTGCTATTTCCTTATTCTCTTTCTTCACCGCATCCGATAATTCCCCTTCCCCTCGTACTCGCCTCCGTATCACCCGATACTTTATACCCTTCTCCTTACACTTCGCCTCCCGTTCCTTCGACATATACCCGCTGTCTCCATACAATTCCTCTACTTCCACACCTTCCAGCAACTCCTCCAACTGCTGACTATCATGCACCGACGCCGAACTCGTGCTTATTCGTTTGACCAAGCCTTGTCTATCTGTTAGAATGTGTAACTTGTAGCCATAATAAATCTGTTCTCGCTTCTTCGTATACCCCGCCTCCTCATCATATTCCCGCTTCTCCTTCTTACCCCCTTCGACCTCCTTCAGCCTCGGTCTCGCCGTCGAAATTATCGTCGCATCTACTATCTGACCTCCTCGCAATACCAACCCTCGCTCATCCATCTTACTTCGAACCAAGTCAAATATCCACTTCATTAACCCCATTCGTATCATCTTATTCCGAAACTTACATATCGTCGTCTCATCCGGCACTACTCCCTCCAGCCCAATACCTAAAAAAGAACGAAAGGATAACCTATCTCCTATCAATTCCTCCGTCTGCGGGTCCGATAAAGCATACCACGCCTGTAAAAACAAACTGCCAACTAATACCCGACACGGAAGCGAAGGACGACCTTGCTGACCCGGTTCGGCTTATACACCCCTACCTCAATACACTTCCGCTCTATCTCTTCCCATGGGATAATCCGCTCCATCTGTTCTAAAAATTGCCCCATGGGGGTTGCTCTCTGTAAGGATAACTCATACTCCGCAAAACTCATCTGTTGCTCTTGTCCTTGCATAGTATACGCTCCTCTTATTAAAGTTTATTATCTCGCTATTGCCTACCTATATCATTAATACCTCTCCCGCTCTCTTTCGTTTCATTTTCCCTCTTATCTCCCTCTGTATTACAATAAATAAAAAATAAAACCTTTATTCAGAGATCTCAAATATTATCTAACTTTCATTGTTAATTTGTTTGATTTTTCTATTTTTCCATTGCCATAGTTCGGCTAAAATGGATGCTGTGATGATACACCATGTTGCGAATAGGGCATTGGGTAAGGCACTTTCTGTGGAAAAATGGTTCAATGCTAATATTGCCCCTAAACCTGCGTTTTGCATACCTACCTCGATTGATAATGTTCGTCTTCGCTTTTCATCAAAACGGTATAACACTCCAGCCCCGTATCCTAAAACTAACCCGAAAAAATTGTGAAGTACCACTGCGGAAAAGATTAACAAAGAGACTTCTTTAAATTTGTCTGCGTTGAGTGCTACAACCAATCCGCAAATAAACGCAATACATAGAGACGATATAGCAGGGAATATATCTACAATACGGTTAATCCGTTCTTTTAGTAAATAACGAATTCCAAAACCTACCATAAGCGGGAGAATTACCATTTTTATAATACTCATGAACATATCCCAGAATGGCACCGAAATATATACACTCCCGAAAATATAGGTACATAGGGGTGTGAGTAAGGGAGACAATAAAGTGCTTGTGCTTGTTAATGCGACGGAGTATGCTACATCTGCTCCTGCCATGTAGGAAATTACATTGGATGCCATGGCTCCCGGTGTAGAACCGACTAATATGATACCAATTGCCAAATTCGGGGGTAGTTGTAGTCCTTTGGCTATCAAAAAACCCAATAACGGCATAATTGCAAATTGGGCAATTGTTCCTAACAATACCCAGTAAGGACGCTTTACTATAGGAATGAAATCTTCAATGTTTAGCACAACCCCAATCCCTGCCATTGTAAACATGAAAAACCAATCTTTATAAGGCTTAAAAATAGTCAATGCAGGTGGATAAAAATAACCTATTACTCCCGCAAGGATAACCCAGAGAACCATTAAACGAGAGAATATTTTAAATACAAACATAAAAAATACCTTACTCAAAACTGTATATTAAATATTGGCATGATAGTATTATTTGTAATATTTATACCATCTATCAAATAAAGATTGAAATTGCGCAAATAAATTAAAATTTTGTTTCTTAATATTTAAATAGCAAGCGAGATGGAGTAATCTGGGAACTTATTACATTAAAACTATTTTTCGATTTGTAAAGCACGCTGAAGTGCGGAACGAATAAGTTCTTTTGGTGGAACGCCGCTGGCACCTTCTGGAGTACGATATAATCGGCAACCATGGCAAGGCGGGTCATTTTGGCGGGAAGGTTCAATATCGAGCCCGTTTATTTGTATGGTAGGAGAGCCTAAAAATTTTTCACGCACAGCAGTATCTATGTCCGGGACATCAATAATTTCAATAGGGTCGGAAATTTTCTCTTCGGCTAATACCTGTTTCAATACCTCTTCCGCTTTGGGTCCTGAGGGACAGCCCTTAAATAATAGTAAGCGAATATGCATTAAATATGCCCTATTTTGAATATTAGAAATAAATGGCAGCCCCTACGGGATTCGAACCCGTGTGACAGGACTGAGAATCCTGCATCCTGAACCGCTAGATGAAGGGGCCAGTTAATTGGAAAAATATTCTAACAAAAACTTTTTAGTATTGACAAACTTTTGTAAAGTATTTGTGCTATTTGGCTAATTCGCATGTAAAAAATTTGGCTGCCGGACTAGGACTCGAACCTAGACATGCCTGATCCAGAGTCAGGTGCCCTACCAATTAGGCGATCCGGCAACCGCAGAAGAATATTATATAAAAAGACCGTCTCATAATTTCAAATTATCAGAAAATTTTTAAAGATTGTTTTTTGGTATCTGTTTCTTTATATGATTATAGAAATGCACAAAAATTAACACAAGTGAGAGGAAGTGTTTTATGAAAAAGGTCATAGTGTTTGTTCTATTTTCTATGTCTTTTTATTGTTTTGCAGCGGAAATGCATAAATCTATAAAAGATGTGTTGCGGGAGCCGTTGCCGTCGGAGGATTTGGTATGTAATGAGGATGGTGAGAAGATAATAATTCAAGGACCTACTTTTCGCTATGTGGTGGAACGGAAGACAGGGATTGTTTCGGATGTTGAGGTTGTTCGAGAAGGGACAATCGTAGTGAAATTGCTTGAGCCATTGGCTTTATGGATTGATGATGTGAATCTTGTAAAGAATGCGGAATGCGAAACTAAGGTAGAGGTGAATGATAAAAATCAGGTAATTTTAAGTAGTGAGGGGATATGTAAATCGGATACTTATTATCGTATAAGAAGCATTTTCTATAATGATGGGGTGGCTGTGTTTCAAATAACATTAATGCCCAAGTCGGATTGGCATCTTACGCAAGGGATACGATATGAAATCGGTGCAAAAGGGCTGTTTACTCATTATCTCCATAAGCGGCGTGATACTTATGGATTTGATTGCTATCAAGGGGAAATACCAAAGGTAGGGGAGACTGTCCGTGTGTTTACGCCGACCTCATGTCTGGAAGTATACAGTAATAAATCTGCGTTAGCCATGTTTACGGATATGGGTGATTATTATCGTTCGCCACAGGAATTGGATACAGGAGCCGTGCGAATAGATTCGATTAAAGGAGATGATGTTTCTGTTAATATTCATCAACATATTATCCATGTTGGAGAGAAAGGAGAACCGTATGTCCTCAAAGCAGGGGAGACCTTTACCTTTCGTATCGGTTTGGCAGTAGCACCGAATCGCTTACCCCATCCGCGTCGGCATGATTTGCGAATGTTTATCTGGATTGGAGATGAAAAATATCCTTATCCGACGGATGAGGAAATCTGGACAGTGGCACGGTTAGGGTTTACGCTGTTTCAAATGCATCGCTTAGGACCACCGGGAGAACCAAGACCGCCTGTTGAGGAGTTAGACCGTGTTATAAAGACAGTGCATGATGCGGGAATGTTATTTATCTGGACGGCAAATGCCGACCTGATGTATGCCCATGACCCGGAGGTATCGAAACGAATGAAGGAAGGGCGATGGGCAGAATGGGAAGGTTACAACTACGGAGGACGGTATAAAGCAAGTATGGATCCTTTTTGTGATTTAATGGCTACCTGCCTTGCTTCGCCTAATGGGTTGGCAGATTATCGGATGGAATGTAATAAGAAGATGATGGAACGGTATGCTGTGGATGGGATGTATATTGATGATAATTTAGCATACCCAAACTGTAAGCGATGGAAGGAACATAACCATCCACAGGAAGTGTATGATTGTTTGATTGAATTGCATGATGTTAACTGGCGACGGCGGATAACACTTAAAGAAAAAATACCCCATGTTGTTTTAATAGAGCATTGTAGTAAGGCTTTTGTCCTGCCCGTAATTGCACCGTTTGATATGCATCTTTATGGCGAAGGATATGATTTTGCATCTGTTGAAGAGTTTCGGGCAACTTTTGGCTCGTTCTCAAATATGTATGGGCAGGGCTGTCTGTATGTGGGAGATGATGAGACCCAGCGATGTCCTTCAGCATCAGCCTATGCCTTTGACTTGCTCACAGGAGGTGGAAAATATTGCACTGTTGATTGGCGGATTTGGAACAAAAAGTTTCCTTATGCGGCAGGTGTCCAACCTGAGGAAATAAATCATATTACCACCTATAATTTAATGCAATATTATTTTGGTATGTATGAAACAAACCCATTAATAGAACTCAAAACCAATATTGCTGGAACTTATGCTGTGCTTTACCATAATCGAGTATGGGATGATTGCCTGGTAATAATAGCCAATAAAACCGATACTCAACAGAATTGTTCCGCAACAGGCTATGAACCGACCTTAACGAAACAGTTAATAAACAAATCTCATGTTGCCCTTTATGATGTATTATCGGGTGATGTGAGTATTCTTTCTAAAGACGAATTGGTCGCCTTCTTTAAAAACATTGTAGTTTCTCCGTCACAGATGAAAGCAATCTATTTTAGAGCCATTTCTCTTGACGAGCCCTATCACATTTTCGGGGGAAAGCGGATTTCCGAGAAATGGGATAAGGATAAAAACATTTTGTCAGTAATATTAGACGCCCCAGCCGGTTTAGAAGATACGGTCGTTATAGGAACAGGTAACCATAGTGTAAAAAAAGTAACTGTTAATAGCAATGAAGTCAACTTTACTTATGACTCCACGAAAAAGGTTGTTTTACCAAAGGTAGTATATAGTTCCAAACCTATTTTGGTTGAATTACATGGATTGTAAAAGTGTAACGAGAAGATGTAAAAATTTTTTAATGAATGAATAGTAAGATATTTGAACCCGTAACTAATGATGGTATCTACCTTAATTTTCCGCGGGCGAGGGAGGTGAAGATTCCAAAGAAGCAGAATGTAGTAAAGATGATGAAGATGATTTGCATACTTATTAAGAATGAAGGATAGTATTCGGGGGTAATCTGGACTTTTCCGATTTGAATAGCGAAAATAAGCATGATAATACCCATACTCGTCATCTGTCCTATTAATCGCATTGTGCCTAAGGTGCCTGAGGCTATTCCGTAAAACTTTTTTTCTACAGAACTCATTACCGCATTGGTATTAGGTGAGGAAAACAAGGCGAAACCAATACCTAACAGTGTCAGATTTGCAATGATGTATGGGAAAGGGGTTCTACCAGTAAGAAATATAAATAGGAACAAGGCTAATGTGGTCAATGCCATACCCGATGAAGCGACAATTCTCGGCTCAATCTTGTCAGAAATTCGTCCGGCAAATGGGGAGAGAAGGGTCATTGTCAAAGGTTGAAAAAGAAGTATCATGCCTGCATTTTGTGGTGTTATACCTTTAATGTATTGTAAATATAAACTTAAAATAAAGGTTATTCCGAAAGTAGCACTGTAATTAATCAAAGCGGACAAATTGGAAAGGGTAAAAACAACATTGTTTCGGAAAAGGTTGATATTTAATAAGGGATTTTTACACTTTGTTTCCCAGAAGATAAACGCAATTACGCTTATCAAACTGAGTAAGATAAATAGAAAAGAATGTATTTTTGGTAAGATAGAAATACCATAGATCAAACAAGTAAGAGACGATGCATAAAGAACGAATCCTATAAAATCTATTTTTTCTTCTTTGTTTTCTTTCCATTCATCTTCTAATTTCCATAGAATTATCGCAATAGCAAGAAGTCCAATAGGTACATTAATATAAAATACACTGCGCCAGCCTAAGTGTTGGGTAAGTATGCCTCCCAGAAAGGGACCTAAGGAAAGTCCGAGATATACGGCAGAGGTATTAATGCCTAAAACCTTACCCCGTTCTTCAGCAGGGAAAACAGAAGTGAGCATGGCAATGCCAGTAGACATAATCATCGCTCCGCTAACACCCTGGAAAATGCGAAATATTAATAAAAGGACGGCGTTTGGAGAAAGGGAACACAAAACAGAGGAAATAGTAAAAAAAATAATCCCGTATAAAAAGATTCGTTTTCTACCATATAAATCCCCAAGAGAACCAAAAGGGACAAGAAAAATTCCCGCAGATAAAAGGTAGGTAGTTGCAACCCAGTTAAGTAAAACAGCACTCATTGCCAACTCTTTGCCGATGGAGGGCAAGGCAATGTTGACTGCGGAACCCATGAAGGGTGTTAAGAAGGAACCTAAGGTAGAAATGAATAAAACGATATTTTTTTTAGAACTCTCATCCATTTTTTTAACTTTTGAAAAATAAAGATAATGGGAAAGATTATAACAAAAACCTAATTTATTGAATTTATATTTATACGAGTCAAATATGGAGTAAGAGAGTTTGAGGTTCTTTATTTTTTATGTTCTTATTGTTTTTGTATGGGAGTTGTATGTTGTTTTTTATATAGGTAACAAATTTATAAGACAATAATTATTATATCAGGTTATAAATTTTTAGAAGTTGGACTTTAATTGTTTGTTGTAAGCGATAATAAAGTTTGGAGAATTTTTTCCCGTATGTTATCTATAATCTCGGGTTGCTTAAAATCCTTCCAGAAAAGGATGCCACTTTCGGGCATTATAGAATGAAGTGTATTCCGTATTTCTTGTAATAAGGTTTCTGCTTGGGTTCGTGTTTCCTCTGTGCATTTCCCTTCTTTTATTGCTTTCTCCAGCATATTAAGATATTCATAATCTTCAATACCCTCGCACATGGCTTCTAAATGTTTGCCGGGATATACCGTATCTTTATCTATAAACAGAGGGGTATAGGCATGTCGTTTATTGAGGTATTCGTTCCAGGAAGGATTGCCCGCTGCATCAGCAAATGCCCAAAAATAGGTCGCTTCGGCTCCATATCGCCAGCAGTCCCATGCCTGCAACCTGCAATAAGTCGTAGGGTCTAATAAACGCATAGGACCACTACATGAATAAAATTCGAGTTTTCTCCCTTGGTCTCGTTGATCTATAAAGAACTGACGATAATCTTCTCCGCATTTATAAAATAGTTGACGGTTTGGGCAAAGAATATCACATTCGGCAATCATTTCGGGTAGGGCTTTTGTCATGTCTCTATAAATAGGGTCTTCCCAAATTTGGAAACCAGCACCAGAGGTATGAATTGCTTTTGCCCATGCTTTGATAATGGTATCTTCCTGTTCCTGATGTGGTTCATCAACTAACAGCACAATCAATTGTGATGGGTCTAAGCCTGCATTTCGCATATAATTATCCCAAAACTTTGCCCAATTCCCTACTGCTTTGTTAAACTCGGGTGTTCCTATTTCCCACTGCTGGAATTTGTTTCTTACGGCGGAAAAAACACAATACCGACGGGCATCTTTCCAGAGTTTTCTCCATGCATCGAAATTGGAGGTATCCGGAGGTTCCGTCATAGTTCCAAAATCGTCGTAAGAACCAAAAGGCATAGCAACAGAAGTAGCCCACGGGGAATCTACGAAGTATTCTCGTAGCATATTTACTAAGGCAGTTCGATTTGCTTCTGTAACTTCATAATGTTGGGAAACATTTGTATAATCCCAACCACCCATGTGTAATGCAGGTCGGTCGGGGAAATGGATTGGATAGATTTTTAATGTCATTGGTAAACGGATTTGGTTTACCTTTATCTCCATATTGTAAGTATTTGGGGGTAAATTTTTAGAGTACACAGTTATCCATACTTGTTGCGTTAAACCTGCTAAAACATTTAACTTGAACAAACCCTCCTCTTCATTTATAGGCATTAGAGCAGAAGCCACAGGTTCCAGCCGCTTTGTATCGGTCCAGAGTACCTTCTGAACTTTAATACATTCTTTTCTTAACCCTTCGGAAATCCCCAAAATTTCTATAGCTACTTCAGCATTTTTGGGTGAAATGACATTAAACGCCACAGAGCGGAATTCATTTTGCATCATACCAAGATATAATTGATTTGTATTAGTGGGTTTTATATCGGATAGAGAAGGGAACAATTCTGTATATTGATAAGGATGGCTTCTCCAAGCCGTTAGTCCCTTTAATCCCTCTGCCTGCAATGTTCTTGCATATAATTTAAACACTTTTTCATGTGTGGAGTTGATAGGAAAAATTGTTTTAAAGTTCTCCGGATATTCCAAAGGTAAAGTGTCAATTTCTTTTATTAGTTTGTTCAGTTCTTTTTGTATCTTTTTTCCCCGTTTCACATTTCCTGCTATTTTTTGAACTTCGCCGATGTCATTTGTGATTCGTTTTTTCACACAGTTATGTATAGTTACATCATTTACATATTTTCTCAAATCTTTAAAGCCCATACCGGGTAAAGGTCGGGATAAATCTTCTTCTTTCCCTTTCCAGACTTCAATTTCATCACAAAAAATATAAGGTTCACCGAACACTAACAGTGCAATTTTTCTGCCATGGGTTTGAAGTTTATCTATTGTATAACGATAGGTGGCATAGCCTGCTGATGGCACGGGTTTTTTTGTGTTGTTTAATTTAATCAGGTCGCCGACTTCATGAAATATGTCATCCTCACCTGCAGTAAAAATTACGATAGAATCAGGAAACTTTACCCCGGCAAGACCTCCTGCAGTGCTGAACGAAACACCAGAGATGGGCATGTCTTTTTCTAAATCAATCGTTATTAACACAAAACCTGTTTCGGACCAACCTACAGTTCCTTGTTGCGTCCAAAAATGTCCTTCCACATACTTACCATCAGTAAGTTGAATGGCATCAGATTCATCTTTACAATGTGTGTAATTAGGAACGGGGTCTAATGTATATTTTGCTCCTAAGGCGATATTTTCTGTAAAAGATAGAAAGGCAAGAAGAAATAAAGGAACAAAGAACAAAAATAAAGATGAAAAAATGTTTTTCATTTTTAATTACCTCAATTTAAGGTGAAAATGGTTATTTTGAGTATATATTAATAGAGAGTATATATAAAATTCTTAATTTTTAAAATGTTTTAGGTACATAATTATCTATATATAGCAAAAAAAGAGACTGAATTTTTTATTTTAAAAATTTTAATTATCCTTGTTTATTCTCGTATTGGTTTCATATACTTTATGTATAACTAAGTGAAGGTAATATATTACTAAAAAGGTAATAATATGAAGGAAAAACATTTTTACGATTCGTCTTGTCAATGTTGTAAATTGAGTAGAAATTGCTTTTTATCTGCGACTTCTCCAATGCTTGTAACTTCTACACAAGCAGAATTTCCGTCGGAAAGTGAACTTCGTCAGCCTATTGATATAAATTCTTTCCGTCCAAAACCAAAAGTACGGATTATAGGTGTAGTTATTAGGGAGAAACCTCCGTACTGGTTAGGTTGGCCTGGCTCTTCTTATGATGTTGAGGGACACCGTAAGGAATATGAAAAATCTTTCTTTGCTTCTGCCAATCGTGTAGGTGTAAATCTTGAAATGCTACCCGACCCTATTGAGAATGATTCTGCACTTGAAGAATTTATTCGATTTATTTCTACAGAAAAGCCCGATGCCATATTAATTCATACTCAACGCCGTAAGATGTGGAAAAAAATCGAAAAGATTTATGAAACTACCCACATACCTATGCTTGTATGGGCACCTATAGGTACCGTATTTACAACGCAGATACATGAGTTTGCAAGAAAAGAAGGTGTGTATGTGCTTTCTACATTAGATACTTCCTCTATTGACCAGGCACTTCGGATGGTTAGGGCAAAAAAACAATTGGATGCCACTCAAATCCTTGTTGTGCATGGGAATGAACGAAAAGATGAGGTTATGGATAGATTCAACACAAAAATTCGCCATGTCCCTCGAAATATGATGGAGGAGATGTTCCAGAAAATTCCTGTAACAGAAGAGGTGAAAGATATTGCCGGGGAGATGAAAAAGAAGGCACTTAAAGTTGTGGAACCCACAGATGAAGATTTAATTAATGCGGGGAGAAGTTACATTGCAGGGAAACATTTACTTAAATTAGAAGGAGCCAATGCTATTACGACAGATTGTCTTGGAATGGTTACCCAGAAAACAGTTCCAACACCACCCTGTATGGGGGCATGTTTATTTCAAGACCATGGCGTAACATACGGTTGTGAAGCAGATATTTTCGGGGCTTTTTCATTGATGTTTGTTAGTTATCTTTTCGACAAGCCAGGTTTTATGAATGACCCTGTCCCTGAGACTGTTAAAAATGAACTTATCACTGCTCACTGTGTGTGTGGAACTAAATTAAATGGGTTTGACAAGCCTTCGGAACCCTACATTCTTCGTTCTCATTCTGAATCCAATATCGGTGTATCTTTACAAGTATTATGGAAAGAAGGACAACCTGTTACACTCGTAAGGTTCAATAATCCTCATGAACTTATCCTTGATACAGGTGTCGTTAAAGAAAATATAAATACACCACCAGCAGGTGGATGTAGAACAAATTTTTCCATAAAGATGGATAATGTTGAAGAAAGCAGAGATGTATTGGGATTTCACCAAGTAGTTTTTTATGGCAACCACAAAAGAGATGTTCAAAACTTCTGCCAACTTTTCGGAATTAAAGTTATTCATTCTCCAGCCATTGCTAATCCCGTGATTTCAGGAGATACGAAAGGGTAGGTATCATTTAAAGGTTATGCTTTATATGCTTTTAGGACTCTGGGTAGGTTGAAAGTTTCATGGGCGTTTTGGTTCATAATTCGCTGAATTAATGCGGGTGCGTCGGATTCATTTAGCCAACCTTCATGTAAAAGTTGGGTTATAGCGAGTGTAATACCCTTACGAGCAATTCGTGCATGTCCGGGAACCAATTCCACGGGAATATAGTCCCCGCCAAAGGTAAATATTTTGTTAGCAGGAGCAGCCGTTAAAAATTCCTTTAAAAATCGAGTCGCTGATGCAGGGTCAATAATCCAGGACCAACACATATCCGCATAGACATTGCGATAATGTTTACAAAGGGCGATTAATTCGTTTTGATAGGGATATGAAATATGCATGAGAACAAAGGTGGTATTCGGAAAATCTTTGATTAATGGGACAAGGTCACAAAGATTGTTGCGAACACGGGATAAGTCCATGCCGTTGTGTCCCGCAAAATAGCCTGTATGCAGTTTGATAGGAAGTTTATATTCTGTGGCACACTGCAAACATTTGCGAAATAGATTATCTTGTATGGCTTTGATCTCTTCGAGTTTTAATAAAGATGGCTTTTGAACAAATTGTTTAAAGGTAGTTTCTATATCTTCATCCTTTATATTTTCATATAGAAGTGGTCTACCGTAGGCGGATTGGTCTTTTACAGATATTGCCTTGGGTCCAAACCGTTCAAATATATGTTCAATGGTCTCATGGGCTTGCTTTAATGTTTTGATGGGTCTGTCTGAAAATTTGTTAAGATTCCCGATTTTAGAAATAGAACTTGCAATACCTACCGTGGATAAGTCAAAACTCAAAAGGTCGGTGGCAGGTTCACTTTCACGAAAGACGCCACTGGAAAGACAATTGATTTGAGCATGTTCAATATTCGCTACATCTCTGAGTATACGACGATAAAAACCGGGCTGAATATCATCTTTTATTTTCTGACTTATCTCCTCACAATTATTCTCATTTAGGTCTGCCTCTCCATATAAAGCTGAAATACTCTCTCGAACACATAATAAATAACCTGTATTTCTACATCTATCATAATAGGACGCTAACATTTCCCATTTTTCTTGAGGAGATAAGTCCCACGAAGTTAATTTTTTATATTCCTTATCACTCATCCCAGATACCTGTAAGTCTGAATCAGCATAGTGGCTAAAAAGCATGCCAAAATCAGGTGCAGGTGTCTTCTCCTTATTATTTTTATTCGCAATGCGGTCGGCTTCCGATGGTAAATGTTCATGCGTGTCAATAAAAGGAGTTTTATCAACTAATTCGTAGAGATTTGAGATAAGTTGTTTAGATAAATTAGGAATGTCTGTTGCGGATGAAGGAGATGTCCCATTGACCATGCTCAGACTCAGGGTAGAACCTGTGATACCAATGAAGTCCCGTCTGTTTATATTTTTAGGCATGAGGGTTTCCTCCAAAAAATGGTTGTAATAATTATATATGAGTTAGACGGATTAGACAAGTCGAACAAATCGGACGGGGTTGGATAGACAGGATTAAGTTAATAAAGGGAAATATGGTCCCATTGGTTTGTAGTGATGGAAAGATTTTCGTTGTTGGGGTAGTCAGTGGGTTCTCCATTGTAGGGGACTTTTCCAAAGGATATATTTTCTGCGGGGGTGTTGATAGGACAAGCATGATTGAAGTAGGCAATCCTTTGCCATTGATTGTCTGATTTTAATATTTCTATAAGTCCTGCATGTTTTGTCCAGCGGGTTCGTAATTGAACCCATTCATTAAGGTCGAATCCTTTGAATAATTTTTGTTCACCGCCGATGTCAAGTTGGATTAGTCCATCACTGCGAATGCCCACTCTCAATCTTGCACCATTTCCCCAGCGAATTTGGACTGCGGGACCCCATGACATTCCGATGTCTGTCCCCTGTTTAAACCGAACAACAAAACCATGAATAATTTTATTTAATGGACAGGTAAAGTATGCGTATGTGTGAGGTAATGCAGATATGGACATTATCCCATTCTGAACAGAAAATGGATTGTTGTTAAGTGGAGAAATAAATGATTTGCACTCAGGTATGTTGTTGAATTCCTCAATAAAAATAGGTTCTATCCATGAGGGTTCATGAAACAAAATTTTTTCTTCTTCGGCTCTTTTTTTAGAAATTTTAGAAATTTCTTTCTGCCTTTTATCTGCCAATTGTTTAATTTCTTTATGCAGGTCAGGAGTAAGTTTATCTTTATAATGCGTTTTCAATAAATTCATCATTTCTTTATCTTGTAACCAATTTACAATGGTATGAAGGCGGCAATTTGCATTAAGCAAACGGCGAATAGTGTCCGCATCGGGTTTATGCGGTCCATTGGTACATAAGACGCCGATGCTATTGCTGGTGTTATAACATGAAACAAAATAACGAAGGTAATCGAAATTTTTATATAGCAAATCCTGATTTTCACCTCGTAGAATAAAATCTACATAAGCATCGGCTTGAGGGAAGAAACATTGCCCATTACCAAGAGCCCATGTTGAGTGCCATTCTAAAATACCCTTTTCGCCTAATAGTTCCCTGCTTTTTCGGGCAAGCATATATAAGGGTGCAGGGTTATCTGTATATTGCCCATCGAAATATAATCCATCAGGTTTATAGTCTTTCATTACCCGCGTAATTTCTGCTAAAAACAGGTCAATATTTTTTCCCGTCGCATCCCCTGGAGGCCAGCCTGTGAAATTATCGAATGAGTTCATGGCTTGAGATTCAAAAGGGGTTCCTTTCAGAAAATAGAAAGGACTGGTATAGACAATAAACCTCAATCCGTGTTGATGGCAGGTTTCGCGAACACGAGCAAATTCCGATTCGCCTAATCTTGGGATAAAAGCAAGGTTCCAGTCTTTCCATAGCATAACTTCCGATTGGAGTAGAATAATATTTCCTTCTTTTGCCCAGGAGATTAAGTCGGAATCGGGAGGATAGCCCAACTGGTTTGACCAGTGCCAGACTATATTATCATTAATTGAACGCTCCCAATTGTATGGCTTTGGTGGACAGATACCTATCCATAAAACAGCGTTTGTAGGAATAGTATATTTCGCGGTTATCTCGCTGTAAGGATTGAATGCATCATCTGATTCCTGCTCAGAATAAAACAAACCAAATCCGCCATATTCATCGAATATTACATGATTTGCTTTAAATGAAGCATAAAAACCGACTTCGATCTGGCGTGATACTGTAATGGTTAAAGGCTTTAATGCCTGAAACATAAAAAGAGAATCGCCGTTAATACGAAGATTAAAATTATTGGAAGAGACAAAAACTCTACCAGGAGAATTGATGGTTATTTTTGGCAAAATCCTATCGAATCCATCTTCAAATTTTATTTTTAGTACAGGGCGAGAATGTTCTATTCGTTGTTTGAAAATTCCTTCACCGGTTGAATTGAATGAAAATTCTGCACCTGTTGTTAAGACCGATAAAGTCTCATCAACTACCTCTGCCTTTTCTATAAGCATTCCGCACTGAGGGTCTGGAAACAAATCGGGGTTCATTAAATCCTGAAAAGTCGGCGGAGATGATAATACAAAACTAATGGGTAACAGTAAATATGAAATAAGTAAATACATTATAAGTCCCTTTTAATTTTTAATAAATGCAATCACTTTCCATTATATTATCTTTTGTTTTTTGTTGTTTTTCAATTTTGTGTTTTCCAAATTTCTTTCTCTTTTTCCTATAAGTGACATTGAGGATAAAAAAATGGTTTGTAAAAAAAGAAAAACGGTATGCAAAGGAATTTACATACCGTTTTCACTTCAAACTTGGTAGCGGGGGCTGGATTCGAACCAGCGACCTTTGGGTTATGAGCCCAACGAGCTGCCAGACTGCTCCACCCCGCGTCAATTTATATTAGATAGTAATTACATTATATGACAATACCTTGACTAAAATCAAAAATTTGATTTTCTAAGTTATATAACGAACAATTTATAGGAATGAGCGACTTAAATACTTACGAAATATTTCAAAAGTATCGAAAAAGTAATTTGCTATATCTTAAAATTTTTAAAACTTTATTGTTCTGAGATAGAAGCATTATATTTATGAAAATTTTTTAAGGAACGAGACGGAAAATTTAGGAGTTTCGATAATATTGTTATAGAAAATAGCAAAAACAGGGCAAATATTGGTGAAATTGTAGATTTTGAAATTTTTCTGTTATGCTAAGTTTGATGAAATAAATACAGATTGTTGGGAAGGTGTATTGAAAGGAAGATAATGAACTCGGGGGTATAGATATGATTAGTATCATAACAGCGATTGTGATGATGGGTGCAATGCCTGATTCATATCTACTGCGCACGGCGGATGCTTTGGATCGTGCACAGGAGGATATTCCTATTATGGTGCAGGCTTCAGAAATGGTAGCAAAAAGAATCGTAGCAGGTGGGGTACTCTATGCCGGTGGTAATCCATCACTGGTGAGCGAGATAACAGGTCGAGCAGGTGGACTAATGCTTACAGCTACCTTGCCAGAAAAAATTAATACAGATATTGATGCCGTGCTGTTTTTTGTAGATGCGGAACACCCGGTACCAGAAGAAGCATCAGCCCCGGGAGCATGCTGGGTGATTTTCGGTGTTACTCAATCAATCCCTGGGGTAACGACGCTGTTGATGCAGGACTATGGTCTTTCTCCTACGCTGACAATAGCGATTTATGCATGGATGTTCACCGCTGAGTTGATCTCTGCGTGTACACGATTGGGTAAAATGCCGGTGCTGTTTGAAAGTATTGGACTTTATGGCGGTATACCGCGAATACAGAAATATCAAGGCAATCATATTTTTTGGCATGATACCCACGAAGTTCCACCAATTCCTCAGGGTGTTCTGGCTAAAGAATATGCGACCCGCATTTCTGCAATGCTACGGCGTTGTGAGTCACATCATCGAGTAGACTTCGATACGATAGGTGCGTGGGTAGCCGAAGCAAAGAAAGCAGGTCGAACACTTACGATGTATAGTATGGGGCATCTTTTCCCAGATGAAGTGGCTAAGACAGCCATCGGCAGTTTATTTAAGTCTGAGGTATGGAATGCAGGCTTCAGTTATATTCCCGAACCTAAGGATGTCTATTCTTCGGGGGATGTTGTGATTCATATTGGTTATCAACATCCACCACGAAATATGCTCGAACGAGCAAAATCTTCAGGTGCAAAAGCCGTGTATGTAGCACCTTATATGGACCGTGACTTTCCGACAGACAAGAACACGGTGTGGATTGACCCTATGTGGCCATTTGGGGATGCATGCGTGCCAATACCGGGCTACGATATACCAGCATTAGCGTCAAGTGGAATAGTAAATGGGGCAATTGCATGGGAACTGTATCGTGTATCTTGTGAACATATTAAAAAACTGATGCAATAGGACATAATATTTATAGAGAAAAAATCTGGGTGGGCTTTAAGTATTCATCAATACTTTGTAATTATTTGATAACCCCGTAAATAGTAATTTTACTGTCTATTTACATTACAATATAAAATCTTATATAGAAATTATAAAATAGATTCCTGCATTTTATGTTGTGAAGTATAAATATTTTTATGTTGATTAGTTGCTGAAATATTTACGAAATATTTCAGGATTGTCGAGCAGGTCAATTTCTGATTCTTTAAATTTTGTAATTTCGTCGCGTGAGATAGGTCTATTTTTTTTCGTTTTTTTGTGACTGTATTCTTCGATTCTGTGTTCCGATTGGTATGAATCGGTTTTTTTATCCAATTCTGAATCGGATTCTTCTTTTTTGGGATTAAAAAACTCTTCTACTTTTTCTTCTATAAAAGCACTGAATACATCTACTATATGTTTTTTCTTCTCTTCAATAGTACCATCTAATATTATTTTGCTATCCAAAGGAAGTGTTGTTCCATTAAATAAAGCAACCATACCTTTGCATTGTGGACATGGACCAATTAAAACTGTTCCTAAAGGTGGAAGAACAATTTTTCCTTTTGCACCACAATGGGGACACTGAACATCTACGAATGATAACATATAACAAATCCTTTTAATATGACTTAATGAAAACAATCATTATCATTGAAATTATAACATATTTTTTCCGATTTTGCCAAGTTTTCGGGATAAAAAAATATTTTTATTTTACAAATAAGAAAAATAATATAATTAATTTTTGTTATCATTTAGAGAAAAATAAATAAATGATATTATTAAGTGGATTGGAGAAAGGAACTTATAGAATGGTCTTCGTGGAACAATTGACTGTAATCAACACAATCCATTAAATAAATGGTAATATTTTCTAAATTCTTTGTTTTTAAGTAAAGTTCTACAGTTTTTAAAACTTCTTCAAAATTTCCCCAGAAACAGACATCTTTTTCTTCAATACTAAAAATCCATAATCCAATAGCATTTTGGAGGGTTTCTTTAGGTAATTGGCATTTACTAAAATCAAATGACATATTTACTCCTTCTCTTGCAACCTACAATATTAATATACCATAAAAGTATATATTGGTTCTAAAATATTTGATTTTTTTTATATTTTTATGTTATTACTATTAAAGTATAGATAAAAAAATTGAATCGCTCTGTAGCCGGTCACCCGAAGTAGTAAGAAGGGTGCTAAAAGGGAATCTGGTGAGAAGCCAGAACTGCCCCGCAGCGGTGAGCAGGAACGAACAGCTCTTCATGGCACTGGACATCAGTCTGGGAAGCCGAGCCAAGTAGGTTTGTGCCTGCAAGTCCGAAGACCTGCCGGTTACTGTCCGATTTGAGCGAACAGACTGAGGTCTCGCGGGAAGGCTAATGTCTGGCAGTCCTGAACGATGAGGACTGAAGAACCTCCCTTCCAGTGTTTAACCCTCCGTCTGTAGCCTAAACTGAATTTTGAAAGGCTATAGATGTGATGTTTGACAGAAAAAAAAGTTTTTTAATTTTTGTTTTTATATGTATTACTGTCGGATATTCGTATGCAGATGATGACCCATGGGCAGATGAGGTAGTAGCGTATTTCGGGAAAAATCAAAATGTTGGTTTTACCAATCCGCAAGATGTTTTAGGACCGCCATTGGGATTTGGGGTAAGTTTACCGTCAATGAGTGGAATTTATTCGATTGGAACGCCAGGGGCACCTCAGGAAAGTTTTATTATTATTAAGTTTAATACTCCCATTAAGGATGACCCACGAAATCCAATGGGACTGGATTGTATTGTTTATTCTAATGCCTTTTGGGTTGGAGGGGATATGCGGAGAAAATTTATTGAGCCCGGGCTCATTGAAATATCAAAAGATGTGAATAAAAATGGTGTGGCAGATGATGTGTGGTATGTAATTCCCGGTAGTAGAGATTTAAGCAGAAATATTTTTCCGCAAGGATTAACAAGCAATACGCCGCCATTTGTAGGGAATGTAGTGACGACAACAAATCAGGAAATTGTCTGGGGATACGCGGATACCAATCCAACTATAGCACCTTATAAGGATAATTATTTGCGACCGGATAATCCATTTACGGTAGGTATTGATGTAGGCACTGGAGGTGGTGATGCATTTGATATTGCATGGGCTGTGGATGGGAATGGTAATCCTGCGGGTCTTGATGAATTTGATTTTATACGGATTTCGACAGTACCTAATATCCTTGACCCTATATATGGTTATTACACAACAGAGGTTATGGCATTTGCCGATGTGTCGCCGGAAATAGATACAGATGGTGATGGGATTCTTGATGAATATGAAACACGGGTTTCAGGAACAGATCCAAACCGACCTGAAAGCACAGTTTTACCTTTGGAAATTCCAAATATTTGGGGAGGAAGTCCTGCAGGTGTAGAATTAGGGACAGCATGTAATCAAGAAAGTTCGATTTGTCTAACACTGTTTTCATCGGGGATTAGAACAGGGCAAAGGGCTTATAACTGTAATGTGGATTTACAATCTATTTCAGACCCATCAACGGTAGGGATAGATGGTTTGATAAAAGGTGATTTGTTTGTTCAATTAATCTCTTCTATAAATGATTTCCAAAATGCACAAATTGCATGGGCAGAGATGGCAGTTCGATATAATGCAAATCAAATTATCGGGATGAAAGAAGCAGAGATAGATGTTTACCGCTGGAATGGAACGGAGTGGATAAATTCAGATGTAAATGTTATCGCCCGTGACCTTGTGAGTAATAAGATAATTTTTCAAACACGATATGCGGGTATATTTGCGATTTTTTCATCAGCAGGTGAAGGGGATGTTAATCCGGGACAGGGACATATTCGCCTGATTGCAAATCCGTCGCAGACGAGGGTGTTGGGTTATGGGGAAACTGTCAAAATCACAGGTGATGAGATACGAGATGCGGATGATAACCCGGTTTCGGATGGAACACTGTTTACAGTTAATTCATTTTTGTTGGATATTTTAAATGCAGACGAGGATACAATATCTGAGGGTGTTCAGGTAGCGGTCAGAGATGGAAAGTTAATGATAGATGTGGATGCAGGAACAATAGCAGGAAGAGGAAAAATCCAGGTTAAGAGTTTTGATAATACTATACTGGAGGAGATATATATTGATATTTTACCGGGACCACCGGCTTATATTGCGAATTTGTGGAACATGGGAGAGGGGGGACAATACTGTAGTTTCATTTCTGATAAGATTATGGATATTTATGGAAACCCTGTGCAGACGGGGACTGTTACGGTAGATATTATAGGAGGAATGATAGTTACGCCGGATGCAATGCCTGTTATTATAGGTCATCAGATTGCTATTTCCGAAGGGAGAGTATTTTTTATTGTGAAACCTATATCGGAGGGGGGAACTGCTTATGTGGAGGTGTGTGTTTATGATGATGAACATCGCTCTAACCAGTTAATATGCCGTGATTTTGAGTTTGAGGTAAAAACGCTTCCCGTTATAGGTAGATCCTTTTTAGTTCTATCATTGGTTGTTATAGGACTGTTTTTACTTAAATATGGGAATGAAAGATTAAAAGGGAAACGGAATGTTTTTTGATGGACGGAGAAATAAAGGATTTACGCTGATAGAATTGCTGGTGGTTATTGCGATAATTAGTATTTTAGCGATGATACTTTTACCTGCCTTATCAAGGGCGAGGGCACAGGGAAGAAGTGTTTCATGTGTGAATAATTTGAGGCAGTTATATCTTGCTAATACGATGTATGCATCGGAAAATAATGGATACTATGTGCCAGCAGCATCGGATATGTATGATTTTTTGTTGCCGAATTCGGAAGCAGACTATTTCGGGGGTAGATGTAGATGGCATGGGAAACGAGATACTCCAAATCCTGATACACCGTTTGATTTTCGTAAAGGGCCATTGTTTGAGTATGTGCCGGAGGGAAGAATCAAAGAATGCCCGGAATTTTTTGAATATCGGAGTTTAGGAGAAGTGTCTAATGCGTTTGAATCGGGTTCAGGAGGATATGGCTATAACATGGCGTATGTAGGTTCGATGTTGAGCATTGAGGAAGACCCTGTAAAGGCTTGTAAATCGGGGATGCATGAACGGATGATTGAAAATCCATCGGAGACGATTATGTTTGCAGATAGTGGTATGCCTCAGAATGGATATATTGTTGAATATAGTTTTGTAGAACCGCCATTAATGGTTTCGGTAAATTATCCACGGGGGCAAGAAGGGGTGTATATGTCGCCATCGTTGCATTTTCGGCATTGGGGGAGAGCAAATGTGCTATGGTGCGATGGGCATATCACCTCCGAGCGGTGGGAATGGGCAACGGAGGAAAATGTTTACGGTGCTGTAAATCGTGCATGGAATGTCGGTTGGTTCGGTCCTAAAAACAACTACTACTTTGACTGGAGGAAGAGGGTTGCTTTAGAAGAAGATAAATGAGACATAAGGGACGGATAGGAAAAATGAGACAATAAGACATGCAAAATGAATAAAAAAATGTGGAGAAAAAAGAAGTTAAGTAAGAATAGAATAGTGAAAACGGTTGTCTATAGAACTATTCTAATATAAAAATTTAGTATCGTCGTGAGTGTTAGTTTGTAGTAGTGTTTCCGTAAGCCTGGTGTAGGGTGATTGCATCTTTGAGGGCAACCTGACCTTTTCTTAGATGGTCCATGGCTTTGAATAGAATACGAGCGGATTCCTGGTCAGCATGGAAACCTGTAGAATTTTCTGCTTCGACAAAATCAATTAAGAATGTTGCGCGACGCTGACATAGACGGGCTTCTTCTATTTTTTCATTGGAGATACCCGCATCCATAATGCGTTTAATATCGTCAATAAGGGCGACGAGGGAGTCCATAGCCATGTCTTTCATTTCTGCGGTTTTGTCTTGAATTCGTTCGACACGGGCTTTGAGTTCTTCTTCGGAGAAGTGATGGCAAGTCTGACAAGCACGGTTGATGTTTAGCAGAGGACTGCGGACATGATGGTCACTCACTTTTAATGCACCGACGCGGGTATAAGGCATGTGGCAGTCTGCACATGCGACACCAGAACGAGCATGAATGCCCTGACTCCATAATTCAAATTCGGGATGTTGTGCTTTTAGCATGGGTGCGTTTGTCTCAGCATGAGCCCAGTCTTTGTGGTTAGTTTCATCATAATAGGCAAGGATATTATCTGCTTCTAAACCTTTATGCCAAGGGTAGATGAGTCGTTTTTCATCGCCTTTGAAGTAGTATTCGACATGGCATTGGGCACAGACATAAGTTCGCATTTCTTGACGGGTTGCCATCGTATTCGGGTTATAGTCTTTTATTCCCTGAGACTCTTTATATGTTTTAATTCCTTCAAGGAAAGCGGGACGGGTTATTCGCAATTGCATGGTGTTGGGGTCATGGCAATCAATACAGGTTACAGGATGCTGTAATAGTTTTCTCGCTTCTGCATAAGGCATGGGGTTCATTTTTTCAAAGCCTTTAATTATATCGCCATCACCTAATTTTTTGTATGGAACATATACCGAAGCATGACAATGGGCACAAACGCCGAATTGAGGTTTTTGTTGTCTGCCTGTGAAGGTTTGGTCATCAAGCATGTAGGCGTGTCCCCGTTCTTCGCGAAAATCAATGGCAAAGGCATATCCCAACCACATTCGTTTTAGTCGAGGGTCAAGTTCAATCTTTGATTGACTGACTACAAAACGAGGATCTTTTTCAGTAGGAGTATGGGGCAGTGCCTCACTACCACCGTATTTCGTGCGGACCATGTCAACGGTTCGTTTGTACAGGTCATATTGTATAGGAAAATTTTTTCCCCAGATTTCCGGGTCTTCTGTGTCATCGTTAATTTCGACGACGCGAAAGAAAGGATTTTTTGCTTCTTGTTGTTTCTCAAAAATATTGATGAGCAACGCGGTTACTGCAAATGTGGCAGCAGCAACTACTAACATAAGGATAATTCCTGCAATTAAGGATATACCCTCATTGCCCTTGAACTTTTTTGCCATGTTCTATTTCCTTTCCTTTAATAATTAAAATGACCTACATTGAAATGACAGTTTAAACATTGTATTGGCTCGCGATGAGCAATATTTGAATCAATATTTTGAACAATATCTTGATGACAATATCGGCAGTTACCTTCTGTTACCTTTCGATTAAATTCCTTAATGCGGATAGGTTCGTGAAAATTGCCCAGAGTGAATGCCATGGAATGGTGATAGCCGTTTAATCCCTTGACATAATATTTTGAAAATAAGGTATGTCCCGTATGGCAATCATTGCAAACCGCAACGGAGTGATGACTTGATTTTTGCCAGGAATCGAGAAAATCTTTCATTACATGGCAATTGGCACAGGCATTGGGATCATCCGTAAGGTAGGAATAACCCCGAGCATAATAAAATGTGAACGAACCTATTCCGATAAAAATCCCAATGCATATACAGACAGGTATTAGATAAGAAAAACCGGATGATTTTTTGTTCGCTTTTTGCTTCATTAACTTCTGCTACTCGTTAATTAATTGTTTGCTTAATACTTCACCCTGAATTGAGATTATAATTTTTTCAACGGGGATATTTTTCCCTGAATATTGCAATCCTGCAAGCACAATGTTGGGTAGTGCCTGACAACAGGGGACTTCCATAACAGGAATAGCCACACTTTTTATATCATTATTGATGAAGATTTCGGCGAATTTCTGAACATATTGTTCTTTTGGGTCGAATTTAGGACAGCCAACAAGGACGATATGGTCTTGCAGAAAATCGTTATGAAAATTTTGATATGCGATGGGGACGCAATCGGCGACTACCAGAAGTTTTGCATTTTGAAGATAGTGAGCCATTGGCGGGACAAGCCGTATCTGGATAGGCCAGGGGG
>Ga0067045_1003321_pt1 | contig 23654 bp, 27 predicted proteins | sample TerdegcTABiofilm_FD_59184 | JGI IMG/M metagenome (GOLD analysis project Ga0067045, IMG submission 59184) | Combined Assembly of (Gp0054472, Gp0054536) Wastewater bioreactor microbial communities from Singapore -Terephthalate degrading...
AATCCCTATTTGCTGCTATGCCATCTAAATATCTTTGTCCCCCCTTTTAAAGGCCTATGGGTATAAATCTATAGAAGACTATCCCCAGATATTCCTTTATTGAATAGGCAATATAGGCAATGTTTCCTGCATCTGGCATATAGCTCATGACAGTATAGGCTGATCGTGAGGTTCTATATCCAGTAGGATATGGAAGGACCTGAGGATAGTATTTTTTAAAAAGTTCAACAGACCTTTTCATATGAAAGGCACTTGTTATAAGAACAACCTTTTTTATCCCTTTTTTCTCTGCAATCCCCTTGACAAATATTGCATTTTCTTTGGTATCCCTGCTCGTATCCTCTGTTATGATATACGTCTCCTCGACGCCAACAGACATGAGAAACCTTTTTGCAATCTCTGCCTCTGTCTTTTTTCTATAAACCCTTCCCCCTGAGAGGATTATAGGCCTCTTATGGCGGATATAAAGCCTATATGCCTCCACCACCCTTGGGAGAGAGTCATTTGATAGTTGTCCTTCCCCGCTGAGATCTGGTGCATTCTCGTTTATCCCACCTCCAAGAACCACATAGGCATCACAGGTTTTTATATTTTCTATAGAAGGCACCCTATAGGCATCCTCAAGGGGGATCATGAAGAGATCCTTCACGGGCTCAATACTTATTGAATATATGGCAATGGCAAGGATAAAAACAAAAAGTCTGAGCCTCTTTCTCAGCAATATACCAGATAAAATCAAAAGTATAATGATGATACCTGGGGGGATAATAGAATGGGCTATCAATTTTTTTAGGAAAAATAGCATATTAATTATTAGGTTGTCAGGTCCTTACCCTATTGGACTATTGATATCTGCCCAAAAGCTCTTTTATCCTCGGTAGGGCATCCCTTGTCGCCTTTATGCCTGCCTCTATGAGCTCCTTCTTTTTTGTAAAATCAAAGAGGGATACACCCTTTATATCAGGCTCTATGACAACATCGGCATATTTAAGTTTTGGCTTGTTTGTCTCGCGCATCATAATATTAATGGATTGACCCATTACATCCACTACAGAGTTTATATCATAGTTCCTTATGTCCTTCTGGAGGTTGACTGCTATAACTATATCCGCCCCCTTTATATCTCTTGCCACATCACAGGCTACATTATTCGAGACACCACCATCAACAAGCATCCTGTTGTCATATATTACCGGTGTAAATATCCCTGGTATTGCCGCTGATGCCCTTATTGCCTTTGAGATGGCACCTTTTTCCAGAATAACGGTCTCTCCGGTGTTTAGGTCGGTTGCAATAGGATAGAATGGTATCTTTGTATCCTCAACCCTTTTTACCTTTATGTTCTTTGAGACAAATTCCTCAAGTCTTGCACCCTGCCCAAGACCCATCTTGGGGATGGTAAGCATATCGATGATATCATTTTTTTCAACCTTAAAGGCCGTGTATTCAAGCTGAAAGCTGTCAGGATTGGCTGCATAGAGCCCACCGATCAGGCTGCCAACACTCGTCCCCACTATCATATGGATTGGTATCCTCTCTTGTTCAAGCACCCTTATAACACCAACATGGGCAAATCCTTTGGCAGAGCCTCCACCGAGGACAAGGGCAACCCTTGGTTCCTTCTTTTTCACCACCTCTGGGGCAGTCTGACATGCAGCAATAAAAAAAATCGCTATAATTGAAAGTAGAATGGCCTTAAGGATCCTATATTTAATAACCTGCTCTCTGACCAACATATGGATTATACACCTTCTCCCTTCCTATTGTGCTTTTAGCAGAATCCCCGTAGTTGTGACCAGGCGCAACTATCGTCTCATCTGGCAATGTGAACAATTTTTTGTGTATGGATGATACAAGGGTCTCCCATGAACCTCCTTCAAGGTCGGTTCTCCCCACACCACCCACAAACAATGTATCCCCGGTGAATACGATCCCATTATGATACAAGGAGATGCTCCCTGGTGAATGACCTGGCGTGTGGATTACCCTGAGGGATGTCTTTCCTATTGTTATATAATCTCCCTCCCGAACTGTAACATCAGCCGGTGGTGATGGCTCACCCCCGAACATGCTCAGCATATAAGTAGACTGGTTCACAAGACTGTATGCCTCATTTTCATGGATTACAATCTCGGCACCCGTGAGCTCCTTCATCCTTCTATTTCCTATGATATGGTCAACATGGGAATGGGTATTAACAATATATCTAATATTATAACCCCTCTCTGTTGCCTCGCTGTAGATCCTCTCGCAGTCAGCAGCCGGGTCTATGACAAGCGCCTCCTTGGTAATCTTACAACCAACTATATAGGCAAATACAGCAAAACCTCCTACCTCCATCTGTTTGACAAACATGCAATAACCTCCTGTTAACCTAAATGCTCAATAGACTCTGTGAGCCATTTAATCCCTGAGCCTTATAAGATTAGTCTTTAATGCGTTGTTTCATTGCCCACTATGATAATCTAATACTTTTTAGTGCTGTTTTTCAATTTTTTTGATAAACTTAATGACAAAATTACAATGGGGGACAGATGAAACCTGTTTATATTGAGGCAAGAGACCTGCCTGATGCCTGGTTTCAGTGCATCTACAGGATGTTTGATGGCTCAGATGGAATCCACGAATATAGAATAGAAAAAGGCTCCTTTGAGGGACACAAAAGAAAAGAATTTGATCTTATAATGGTTCACATAAAATACCCGGGGACCAGACCTATTATCCCCGATATACCACAGGAGCTTGGTGTCCCTGCACCGACAAGTATGGAATATGTAGAGGAATATCTCCAATACCTTATGACAGATAAAAAAGAGGATAATGAACTTTATACATATGGGGAAAGGCTAACAAACCCCAAGGTTGTAATTGACGGAAAGGAATGCCCAATAGGCATTAACCCTGTCATGGAGGTCATAAATATATATAAACAGGGCAAATATGGCACTAATCAGGCTATTATGGAGATAGGAATGCCTCAAGATATAGCCCTTGAAGACCCCCCATGCCTCAGACTAATTGATACCCGAGTCATGTCAGGTAGGCTTCATTTTGTCCTCTATTTCCGAAGCTGGGACCTGTGGGCAGGTTTTCCATCTAATCTTGCTGCTATTCAGCTTTTAAAGGAGTATATGTGCCAGGAGATAGGGATGGAGGATGGCACAATAACAGCAATAAGCAAGGGTATGCACCTTTATGACTATGCCTTTGAACTTGCCCTGAAGAGATTGAGACGATAGAGATTACCAACTGCTGTCATATTTTTATGGATCCCGATGATTATCTTGCGTTATTCAGCGCTGAGATAAAAGGGAAAATGGGTTACCACCTTATATTCAATATGGTTTATAATCGCTTCTGCAAGCTCTTCAGGCGTAGATGTGCCCTCCCAGTTAAAATCTGATTTATTATCTTCAAAGGGCAACATAAAAAAGTTTACAAGCCTTGTCTCTCTCCAGCCAGGCATAGCCCTGATAAACTCCTTTACCCCCTCTTCTGTATCTATTCCTTTTTTTGTAATACCCCAGATGGCAAGTTGGACACAGTATAGACATGATGAAATAGGCTCCTCGCCTGCCTCAATTAACATCTCTCTGGACCTATTATTAAGGGGTAGCCTGTTTAATTCCTCTATCGTCCTTTCCATATCAGGGGCTTTATTTTACCACTATGGTGGCTCGTTTTCAAAAAAACTTTTTAACTCCCTGAAGATATGGTATTTTATTGCATGATTCACAATCGGCTGGCCCTTATATCTGCAGTCGCCCTCATATTTTTTATGTCTATATCTCCAGATGTCTTCTCCTCTGACATATACGAAAAAAAGAGAGAGGAGATGGTAAAATATGATATTGAGGCAAGGGGCATAAGGGATAGAAGGGTCATAAATGCCATGCTCAAGGTAAAAAGACACCTCTTTGTTGAGCCATCACTCATGGATAAGGCATACGATGACCACCCTCTGCCTATCGGTGAGGGTCAGACTATCTCGCAGCCCTTTATAGTGGCGCTTATGACAGAGGCGCTCGGTCTTAAGGGTGATGAAAAGGTCCTTGAGATAGGCACTGGTTCAGGATACCAGGCAGCGGTTCTTGCAGAGATTGCAAAAGAGGTCTATACCATAGAGGTCAATAAAAACATATATGATATGGCATCAAGGAGATTGAAAGAACTCGGCTATGATAACATTAAGGTCAGACACGGGGATGGCTATGTGGGCTGGAAGGATTATGCACCCTTTGATGCCATCATCGTCACTGCAGCGGCAAGGCATATCCCACCACCACTCCTTGAGCAGTTAAAAGATGGTGGCAGGCTTGTAATCCCCCTTGGCAGCACCCCTTTTCTGCAGAGCCTGACCCTTGTCCGGAAAGAAAAAGGCCGGATCACTATGAAGGATATATGTGGGGTAAGGTTTGTTCCCATGATTGGTGAGGCACAGAAGAAAAAATAATCTTTTAAAAAACCCTGTTATTCAATCTTGACAACCCACTAAGGCGATGTTATTTTTATGACCTATATGGGAGTGGCGGATACAAACATACCAATCAATAATATAATTCTAAGCTTCATAAAGATGTCAAGGCCACCCTTTCACACGGTAGGTGTCCTTCCTTTTTTTTTAGGTGCTATAATAGCATACAGGATGCATAATATATTCAATCTCTCACTATTTCTCTTGAGCACATTGGCTGTCATCCTTATTATGCTCAGCACCTATTACAGTGGTGAATATTCTGATATCAAGGAGGACAGATTATCCTTTATCCATGGAAAAAGTGCATTTGCCGGCGGGACCCAGGTTATAGCCCAGGGCATGCTGCCACGGTCTTATGCGAAGATAGCAAGTTATATATCCCTTGGTCTTACTGTTATTGTGGGTCTTATAATACAATTCTATTATAAAACCGGTGTATGGACAATACCATTAGGCATAGTTGGTATTATATCAGGTTTTTTCTACTCCATGATGCCCATAAGATGGGTAACAAGGGGTGTAGGCGAGATCCTCATAGGTCTCTGTTATGGCTGGCTGCCTGTGGCAGTATCATTCTATCTTCAGATTGGGGCATTAAACCACATCATCCATTGGATCTCTATCCCTATTGCATGCACCATCTTCAATGTTATACTCATAAATGAGTTCCCGGACTATCCTGCCGATGTGATAGCAAAAAAAGGCAATATAGCTGTAAGATACGGTAAGATAAAGGCATCATATCTGTATATTTTTATGACAGCAGCGTCATCGGTATTCTTTGCCCTGTCCATCTATAAAGGCGTTCCTGAAATCGCACTTCTTTTTTACATCCCTGTGTTTCTGCTTAAGGTCTTTCTAATAACGATGGTATTTTTAAAAGGATATGAAAACAGGAGAACCCTTGAACTTATATGCGGACTTACCCTTACTACAAATCTCACAACAACCCTTGCCTATGTATTAGGCTATATATTTTAAAAATCTAAAAGGAGTTACGATATAAACAATATCAGGCTAAAAAGCATATTCTGGCCACCTAAACTAATACTCAAGCAACTTACAAGCGTCCTGTATTTCAGACACCTTGTTAGGTGGAAAGGCTTTGATAAATGGTTTTTAAGGCACAGCATCAAGTCTCTCCCTGTGGCGGCAGGCGCTGTTGGGATGGGCTGCATCGGCTTTCCTGCACATCCTGCCTGGGAGGTAACCGGTGCCTGTAATCTGAGGTGTATCCACTGCCATGCCCAGTCTGGTAGACCTGCTGAGGATGAGCTTACAACAAAAGAGGCCAAAAAATTTATAGATGAGTTGTCAAGGGTAGATGAGTTCAGGATGCTTGTCTATACAGGCGGCGAGCCCCTTGTGAGACCGGACATCTTCGATCTTATGGAACATTCTAAAAAGGCAGGATTCACCAATGTTATAGCCACAAACGGAACATTAATTACAGATGATATGGCAAAGAGACTAAAAAAGGCAGGCGTGGTAGGTGCTGCAATAAGTCTTGATTCATCGGAGCAGGCCATTCACAACCGCATACGCTCCAATGAGAAGGCATTTGAGCTTGCCATGAGGGGCATAAAGGCAATAAGAAAGGCAGGTATACTCCTCCAGATAAATACTACCGCCATGGAATACAACTTTGATACCCTTGATGAGCTTGTCCAGCTTGCTGATATGTATGGTTCGGGCATAATGCTCATGTATCAGCTTGTTCCCGTTGGCAGGGGCGAAAGAATAGGGGATGCCACCCTTGATTTAAGGGATAATGAGAGGCTAATCAGGTTTCTCCATAAAAAACAGAAAAATATATCCACCATCATCGAGCCTGTAGCGGGTCCCCAGTATTGGCCACATCTTATGGAGAGTAACAAAAAAAATGGTCACCTATGGCTGAGTATAGCAAAGACGTGCTTTTATGGGTGTGCTGCCGGCAGGGGCTTTGTATACATAAAGGCAAATGGCGATGTATGGCCATGCCCCTTTGTGGAGATAAGCGCAGGAAATGTGAGGGAGGATGCCTTTATAAACATCTGGCATAATGCAGATATATTCCAAAACCTAAGAAACAGAGAGAATACATTAAAAGGTGCCTGTGGTGAATGTAAATACAGAGGCATCTGCGGTGGCTGCAGGGGCAGGGCATACGCCTTATCAGGTGATTATCTTGCAGAAGACCCCTCCTGTTTTATAAACAAAGAGGCCTCAGACCCCATAAAACATTATGAGCAATGTATATGCACCAGGGATGAAACATAGTATCAACCAACCTGCATATCTATTATGGGCAATATGCCCCTTATATCAGTCACTATAAAGTCAGCACCGGCATCCTTAAAGGACCGTTTGTCGGTCCTCCCTGAAAGGACGCCAACTGCCGTAAGGCCTGCCTGTAGGCCTGCGGTGACATCAGTAGGGTGGTCACCCACAAGCATAGCATTTTCTGGTTTTACTGAGATAACCCTAAGGACATGTTGCACATGACGGGGATCAGGCTTTACATACCTTGTATGTTCCCTTGTGGATATGCCATGGATATATTCAGTCATATCAGGAAACACCAAGTTGAGGACAGCAAGGCAACTCCTGGTGATAATACCGATTCTAATACCCCTTTGCTTCAACCCCATAAGAACATCCCGCGTATAGGGAAACAGCCCTTTGCCTGATGCGGCCTCAACCTCAAGCTCTTCAAGCCTCCTGAATGCCTCCTGTGAAAATACCATACCATTTTCACCAATAAGTCTTTCAAGCTCATATATCATCTCTATTATGTAAAAACCATCCAGATTATTGAGGGTCTTTTTATCTACAAACCTCTCGGCAATCTTTAGTATCTCATCTTTTAATAATTTGAAGTCAAGGGTAAGTTCTGTGAGGGTTCCGTCAAAATCAAAGATTACACCATGGGTCATTGGCCCAAAATGCCTCCCTGAACATTTTTTTCCTGTTATGGGGCTTGTGCGGGCGCACTTACAGAATACCCGCTTCTTTTGAACTATTGTCCGAGGTCTATCTTCTTTACGCCTATCACATTAGGCAGGGACTGTATCTCTCTTATCACATTATCCTCTGCCTCTTTGTCGAGGTCAAGCAATGATATGGCAAGCCCACCTATGCTTTCCCTGCCAAAGTGCATGCCGCCTATATTTATACCCCTTATAAAGAATACATTTCCTATGCTTGCAATAACACCTGGTTTATCATAGTTGTAGATAAGGAGCATATGACCCTTCAGGTCCGCCTCAAGATATATATTGTTAACCTTTATGAGCCTGGGCTCTTTCTTGCCAAATAATGTCCCCTCTACTGTATTCTGATTCTTCTCACCCCTTACTACAATCCTTATCAGGGATGTGAAATCCTCGGACTCCTTGATCTTTACCTCTTTTAGCTTTATATCCCTGTTCTTAGCAATAATGGGTGCATTCACATAGTTTACACCCTCAAGGTGCTGGGTAAGAATATTTTTTATTATCCCCTGCGTCAGTATCTTTGTGTCTGCCTCTGATACCTCTCCCATATACTGCATCTCGATAGATTTTATAGGAAAATCTGTAATACACGCTAAGATAGTGGCAAGCCCCTCTGACAGCTTCAAAAATGGTGCAATCTTTTTTGCCATCTCGAGGGTTAGAGATGGGGCATTGACACTATTTTTTATTACCCCGTTTTTAAAATAATCCACAATCTGGTTTGCAATATCTATTGCCACCTTGTCCTGAGCCTCTTTAGTGGATGCGCCAAGGTGAGGGGTGCATACTGTCTTATCTGACAGGACAAGGGGGTTATCAGGGGGTGGGGGTTCCTGTTCAAAGACATCAAGGGCAGCGCAGGCAACATGACCACTCTCCAGTGCCTCAAGAAGGTCCCTCTCGTTTACTATAGGACCCCTTGCCACATTGATGATTATAACGCCTTTTTTCATCTTTGCTATGGTATCTTTATTTATCAGATTCCGCGTATCCTTTACCAGGGGCACATGTATTGCAATAAAATCACTCTCCCTGAGAAGCGTATCAAGATCAACAAGTTCAATGCCTTTGCTCTCAGCAAATTCTTTAGATACATATATATCATAGGCAAGAACCCTCATGCCCAGGGCTAATGCCTTCTCTGCTACAAGACTACCTATATTTCCAATGCCTATTACACCCAGGGTCTTATCATATATCTCTATGCCCATGAGCGCCTTCTTTTCCCACTTTCCCTGCTTCATGGTCCTGTCTGCAATGGCAATTTTTCTTGCTGCTGCAAACATAAGGGCAATGGAGTGCTCTGCTGCTGCAAGGGCATTACCCTGTGGTGTATTCATGACAATAATGCCTTTTTCTGTTGCCGCTGCCACATCTACATTATCAACGCCTATGCCTGCCCTTCCTATAACCTTCAGATTTTTGCCGCTTTCTATTATATCCCGTGTTGCCTTTGTTGCACTTCTGACTATAAGGGCATCGTAATCTCCTATAATCCCTTTTAACTGCTCACCTGTTAGACCTGTCCTAACATCAGCCTCAAGATTGTTGGATTTAAGGATATCAATAGCCTTATCAGATAGCTGGTCTGCAATGAGGATCTTCATCTCTTGTCTCCTTTTGTTGTTTAAGTCCTTTTAACCTTTCACCTACAACGGTCTCTGAATACTATATATCTTTCAGGCAGTCTATTGCCTTTGCTACGCCTGTGCCCATCTGGAATTTATATCCAAGGTCCCTCAGGGTAAACTCAAGGGCTGCCACAGCTGTTATAACATCGTATTTATCCGCATAACCAAGGGTTGCAATCCTAAATATCCTGCCCTTTAACTGGTCCTGTCCGCCTGCACCTGTAACGCCGTATTTTTTCCACATGGTCTTATAGATTGCCTGACCATCTATACCTTCTGGGGCAATGATAGCTGTCACAGCCGGGCTTGGGTTTTTTGCAAATACCTTAAGACCTAATGCCTTTGCTGCCTCTCTTGTTGCCATGGCAAGGACATCGAATTTCTTGTATATGTTCTCAAGTCCCTCTTCTTTTATCATTCTTAGTGATTCGCGAAGACCTATTATAAGGGAGATGGCTGGTGTAAAGTTGGTCTGATTCTTTTGAATATTTGTGAGCTCCTTCTGCCAGTTGAAATAAAATTTTGGTATCTTTGAATTCTTATTAAACCCCCACGCCTTGTCACTCACACCGGCAAAGGCAAGGCCCGGGGGAAGCATAAGTGCCTTCTGGGAACCCCCTACAAGGACATCAATACCCCATTCATCCTGTGGCAATTCAAAGACGCCAATCCCTGTTATCCCATCAACTACAAGAATAGTATCGGGATAATTCCTGACTATGGATGCGATCTCCTTAACGGGGAATCTTGCGCCCGTAGAGGTCTCTGTTGCCTGCATATACACTGCCTTTATTCCAGACTGTCCTTTTAATGTCTTTTCTATCACAGCAGGGTCAAGCTCATCGCCCCAGGGAAGATCGATATTTACAGATTCTACATTATATGCCTTGCATATATTTGCCCATCTCTCTCCGAATTTTCCACTTCTTATACATATTGCCTTATCGCCAGGGGAGAGCATGTTTGTGACCGCCCCTTCCATTGCCCCTGTTCCTGAGGAGGCAAATATAAGCACCTCATTTTTTGTCCCAAATAGGTATTTTAGGTTCTGTCTTACCTCTTCCATTACCTCTTCAAACATAGGGTTTCTATGGTGTATAATTGGCTCTGCCATCTTTAAAAGGACCTCGGGTGGTATTGCTGTTGGTCCTGGTGCTAATAGATATCTCTTTTGCATTATCTACCTCCTTAAAATTAAGTTTTATTTTCTACCAAAAACATCTAAAAAAGACAAGAAAAATAATTATTTAGAATATGGATGAATTTTTTTGTTGACTTTCTTGCTATATTCGTTTAGGAAATCTAAAAAATTTTAAATAAGGAGGAAGATTATGCCTGCAAAAGTCGATGAAGAAGCCTGCACAGGATGTGGTGCATGTTCAGAGGTTTGTCCTGCTGACGCTATTACTGTGGAAGACACAGCAAAGGTTGATCCTGAGCTCTGCACAGAATGCGGTGCATGCACTGAGGAATGCCCTGTAGAGGCAATTACACTCGAAGAGTAATGCACTCTTAAAATATAAAAGGATGGGCAATGCCCATCCTTTTATAGTCTCAATATCTTAAAAAAATCAGATTATATACCCTTCACCACAATCTCTGATAGATCAAGTGCCTTCATGGTCTCTATCTTCTCCTTATCCTTTATGGCATCCTCCATCATGATAAGACAGTAGGGACACGCAGTCACTACAGTATTAGCCGATATGGCAATGGCCTCGTCTATACGGAGATGATTTATCCTTTTATGGTGTTCCTCCATCCAGATTCTACCGCCACCGCCACCACAGCAGAAACTCCTGTCATGATTTCTACCCATCTCCACATAGCTACCCTGCTTTACCCTGGCAACTACACTTCTGGGCTCGTCGAATATACGGTTCACCCTGCCAAGATAACATGGGTCATGAAATGTAATGGTTCCTTCAATAGCTGGATTTATCTTGAGCTTGCCCTCATTTATTAGTTTCCAAATGAATTCTGACTGATGATATACCTCAAAGTTTCCGCCTACCTGGGGATACTCATTCTTTAGTGTATGGTAGCAATGAGGGCATGTGGTTATTATCTTCTTGATGCCCATTTCATTGAGGAGTTCCACATTACCCTGGGCAATGCCAAGATATAGGTCCTCATTACCACATCTTCTTGCAGGGTCACCACAGCATGTCTCCTCCTGCCCAAGGATACCAAAGGAGACACCGGCAGTGGTCAGTATCTTTGAGAATGCCTTTGCCACCTTTCTATTTCTATCATCGAGTGAGGCAACACAGCCCACCCAGTAAAGATATTCCACCTCCTCCTCGCCAATCATCTTGACGTCAAGTCCTTCCAGCCACTCTGTTCTCTGTCGCTTGCCCATTCCATATGGGTCTACCTTCTGTTGGAGGTTCTTGAATAAAAGCCTTGTCTCAGATGTGGTCTTGCTTAAGGTCAGGGTCAGATACCTTCTCATCTCTATATTCTTATCAAAGGTTGGAATGGATACAGGACAGTTTACCTGACAGGCAAGACATGCAGTACAGGACCATAATGTCTCTTCCTGTATTACATTATCAATAATACCGTCCTCATTCTTTTTACCCTGGGCTGCCCTTTCCCACTCTGCCTTGAGGTCCTGGATAAATTGTTTTGGAGATAATGGCTTTTCGCTGTTATATGCTGGGCACAGCTCCTGACATCTGCCGCATCTTGTGCATGCGTCGAGGTCAAATATCTGTCTCCATGTAAAACCATCTATAGAGTTTATGCCGAACTCCTCTGCGTTCTCAAAGTCCTCAATGGGTGCTATTGCCCCTCTCGGACTGTCCTCTACGCCCCTGAACATCATATTCAGGGATGATGTGATTATATGAAGCAATTTTGAATATGCAATATATACAATCAGGCCAAAGGAGAGGAACATATGGATATACCACATGACGGCATGGGGCATATATGTCTTGCCTGCTTCAGCAACAGGAAAGATGGATGATGTAAACCAGCCTATGAAGCTCCAGGCCTCATAGGGTTTAGGATCGCCTGCAATCCTCGCCCCCTCAACCAAAAACCCCGTCACAAGAACAGCAAGGATCCAGAGAAGCACGACCAGGTCATCAGGTTTATTATCAAGCCTTGTGGGCTTAGCGATATACCTACGGTACATAGCCATAAGTATACCTATAATGGCAATAGCACCTGCGAGGTCTGTTAGAAATGAGAAGACAAGATAAAAATCGCCTTTTATGAACTCTACGCCGAAGATCAGCCTTATTACATCATCTTGGATTGCAACAAGGGCAGTTGCTATGGCGAGTATGAGAAACCCCCAGAATATGAAAAAGTGCATCCACCCAGGATAAGCCTCTCTAAGGATGGATTTATGAAAGATGCCGTTTGCAATGAAATAGCCTATCCTCTCACCAAGCCTGTCCTTGAAGTTAAAAGTAGTGGGTTTTCCTATCTTCCACATGGCATATCTCTTCTTTATACCGTATATGAGTGCGATGAATGTGATCACCATGAGGGCATAGGTGATCCATCTCGCCCCTCCACCGACATTCCAGAAAATCTGCCTACCAATCTCTTCCATCGCGTGCCTCCTGTAATGTGTTTTTATATCTCATTTAGTTTGTGATATTTTTCATATGCAATATAAAATCAAAAGGCATATAAAATCAATAAAAAATTAGTCTTATCATGGAAAATAGGCAAAAAGTTTATCTTGACAAAGGAAAACCCTTATTGTTATAAAATCACATTAAATAATAGGCGCGTAGCTCAGTGGGAGAGCGCTACCTTGACGCGGTAGAGGTCACGGGTTCAATACCCGTCGCGCCTACCATAAGACCCTTACACGGCATTTCCCCCTCCCTTGTCTTTGAACTACTTGATATGTATGGTATAATAGCAAATATTTAATCCCCAGGAGGCCTATCCATGTCAGATAGATTCACTGGTTATGGTTTTGCAGATTACTTTATGGAACAAAAAAGACATATAAACACCCTCCTTGATAAGATAGATAAACTCATAGAATAGTAACAGAGGGTGCCATAGTAGATGCAACCATAGGAGAGTCTTCAAGAAGGCCAAGGAGGGTGATAGATATCATGCCTGAAGACAGGGAAGAGGATGAAACACAACCTTCTTTTATAACATATTCAGATGATACTGACGCCAACTGGATAAGGAAAGGGAATAGACCCTACTTAAGGATATAAGGCCCATATATCTATTGATACTAAAGATGGCTTTATATTAGGGGGTCATATCACCCCTGATACCACTGAATTCGAAAGGGTTATAGACGAGTTAGACCCTCCTGAAGGCTCCTATGTCTTTGCAGATAAGGGGTATCCTTATCCAGAGAAACCTTAAGGATGGTATCATGTATAAGGCAGCAAGGAATAGACCTCTTATCCCCACCCAACGTATTATCAACAGATTCATCAGTTCCTTAAGATATAAGGTAGAGCAAACCATAGGGAGATTAAAGCCTGCCTACCACTTTATACGTATGAGATATAAGGGGCTTGCAAAGGGGGATTATGACAGTAAGCTTTCGTAGAATAAGGGAAAAGGGTATAAAAATGTCTATGAAGGGAAAATACAGAAAGTTGAGGGGTGTGATGAGAGGAGGTGCTTTCTGTGTCATGCTATTAATTCCTGTGAATATTATTCTGCAAAAAGGCTCTCAAACTCTTTAGGTGATATTATTCTGCTTATACCATATTGTTTCATTATGAGAAGGTCTTCATCACCTGTCACAAGGTAATCGGCATTAGTTGCAAGTGCACAGGCAAGGATTTTGTTGTCGCTTTTGTCTCTACAGATTGGTTTTATAGGATTTACCTTTTGTATAATCTCTTTTGTGGCTTCTTTCAGGATGGTACGGGCATCTAATATCTCCTGTACTGACAGCTTGATTTTCTTTCGTAGTACTGTTTCAAACTCCTTTATAATATCATCACTCAGGACAAGTTCAAGGTTACCTTTCCGTGCCCTAATGAGGAGTTTTGAACATAAACCCTCTGTAAGAAAGGCAGCTATGAGTACATTTGTATCAAAGACTACTTTCAAGAGATTGTCCTGAAAACGTCTTCCTCTGCGATTATTTTTGCTGCCTTTGCCTTCTTAGTAATGCGCCTTTTGAACTCCCTGAAGCGTGTCTCCCAGAGAAAAATGCTCAACGATTCTTTTACGATGTCACTTTTGTTTCTCCCTGTAGCCTTAGCGAGGGCATCGAGTTCTTCTGCCATCTGTTTGGATAAACTGATTGATAAGACTGATCTCATATCCACTGACCTCCTTTATGTATTACAATACACTACATATCTAATGCTGTCAAGTGGATGTATTAGTTTTTTACCATACCTCTATTTTGCTTTCCCTATGAGCATATGTAGCATTCACGTGGCTTTTTCAGTATCCTTAGCCCTCTCTCTGTGTCTCTGTTCCTTTGTGCCTTGTTTTTACTTCCTGTAAGTGCCTATATAATACCTTGACCTCTTTTTTATTCCAAATCCTTGAGCATCCATTGCCTTTACCTTCTGCCACTTATGCATTGTTATTATCCTCCCTTGCGTCCTCCTCTCACTTAATTTATGAGGAGATTAATGTAACCCTTAAGGGGGGTCAATTTTAAATGACGAAAGGGAGTCGTCTGTCTGTCAGCTTCTCTATCTGTTTCGAGGGATTTGAGTTCAATTACAGCCTTACGGGTTTTCCACCAGAAAGTCAGCCCGCTTTGACTCATCAAATTCAATTCGGTAAATCAATATCATCAATCACTTCCGCAGAGGGCAATTGAGCGATAAAAGCCTTAAACCTTTCATTCAGCGAATTACTCATGTCTCTTCTCTATACCGCTTACGACGAAATCAGCGAATACTTTTTATATAATTTCGGTTTAGTGTTCGAGGTGATGGAGATATACAGACAATAATAGAATAAGAAAAAATGGAGCTGAAGGGGATTGAATTATTAAAAAATAATCAATAATTATAGTTTGTTATCGATGACAGTCTTTTTAGTTACCACTAAAATTACCACTCTTAGGATGTTTGTTGCAGTGTATAGTGTTTTTATATTTTATGATTTCTTACCAAGAAAACCTATATTTTTTTGAAGGCCATAGGCGGTATGATTTTTGTCTATTTTATCCCTAAAAGTACACACTGGTGTATGACAAGCACATCTAGGGGAAATCATCTAATTGTTCTCGTTTGTTCTATTTTTTTTACAAGTTCTTTTATTTGTTTTTTATCTGATTGGTTGTAAAAAGCTTCCATAATTTTGTTAACTTCTGCTTCATTCCATAAAGACATTTTTTTTTGAAATTTTACGGGTTTTGGAAATAATCCGTTTTTTATTAATGTATATAGATATGCTCTACTTATCTTCATTTTTTTCTGAACATCGATGGGTCTTAAAAAGGTCATAAAAAATCTCCTTATATGTCTTTATAAGTCTTTATCGTGACATATAAGTATTAACTCCAGAAATTCGAAAATTAATACCTATATATAAAAGTCAACGCAGAAAAGAAAATGTCCAAATAAAAAATCTTTAGAGGTTATCAATGAAAAAACAAATTTTTCCATTGAAAGAGGCTGTTATCATGAAACAAATCAAATATGCCCTTATTATGTATGGTTGGTATGTCTTTAGGGTTCCGCCATCTATATATGGAGAAAAAGGATTATGTGATCTTATAGCTGTAAAGAACGGATTTACTGTTTTTATAGAGGTTAAAGCTCTTAATGGTAAACAGTCTGATGAGCAAAAGATATTTGAGTCCAGGATAAGAAATGCTGGCGGGGTATATATCCTTGCACGTAGTGTAGATGATGTAGAATGGCTCTTTCGGACAGATAAACAAAGCAATAAGGTGGGGGGTTGATGTGCGAGGCATTGTAGTTGAGAAGCAAAAAAATAAGATAAGAATCAACTCTCGCACATGGATTATAGAGAAAAAAGATAAAATAGAAAAAGATAAAATAGGGACTGAAGGGGGAAATAACAATGGAAGCAGCCATAGGAATACACAATTCTTTCCATTAGTAGAATCCCAGGCAATTGCAGTCAAAGATAAAGAGAAAAAGAAGAATAACAGACAAACTGGAAAGAACAACATATACCTTGTCGGTAGGACAGAGGTGCTGTCGCTTGATCTTGAGAGGGTTTATAGAAACGTCATAAAATATACAGAAAAACTAAAAGAAGAAAACAAATTAAAAACATCTCTTACAGGTAATGAACCTATCTTAATGAAAGATACCCTATCCCTTCTTTATTATATGGGTAGAAAGGCAGTTCTTAAGAAGTTTCTGGCATGGAAGCTAAAAAAACAGGTTAAATATCTCTCCAACCCCTATCTTTTCTATCTTAATAAGCACCTTGACTTCCATTCAGCCAGGGTTATATCCATGAGGACACAAACCCCTATGGCTCTTATTCTTACTGCTTATGCCTATACATACCATATTCTTGAAGAGGCATATAAGAATGGGAAAGAATCTATCAATGAAAATCATCTTATGTTTGAACTGGCTGATATGTTGGATATGAAAGAAGATACGGTAGAGGGCATGATGGAGACGATGAAGGCATCAAAGATAAGTGGAAGTGTGCCTGTCTTTGATGAAGGCTATGTGTATCTCCCCTGGGTATACTTCCTAAGAAAGAGGGTACTTGATATGTTTAAGGGTAATGAGGCGGTTAAGGTTAACCTACCTGATAACAACAATGACGGTCAAATCCAGGAGCTTCTTTCTCATAAATACTCTATCCTTACAGGCGGTCCTGGCACAGGCAAGACCACTCTATTAAGGAAGATTGCCAAGACAGTGGACGGTTGTATGTTGGCAGGCATGACAGGCAAGGCAGCACAACAGTTAGGGGAGGATGCAAGAACAATCCATTCCCTGCTTGGTTATGGACCCAAGGGTTTCCAGGTAAAGAGGCTTGAATGCAATGTGCTGATCATAGATGAGGCCTCAATGATAAATTGGAGAATATTGTATGCTGTGCTTAAGGCCGCTGATAGGGTTATATTTGCGGGGGATCCTAAACAGTTGCCCCCTATTGAAGGGGAGAGTGTCTTTACGAGAATGATTGAGATGCTTCCAACTGTACAGCTTAAAAAGGTATGGCGTTTCGCAAAAGGACGCAACATATGGGTTATGAAGAAGAGTTCTGAGAGGCAGATATTTAGTGTGCTTAATGGTCTTATACGGAAATTAAAGAACAAAAACTTTCAGATTATAACTCCCTTGCATAAAGGTTTATTGGGCACAGAGTATCTCAATGAATATTTTCAGAAAGTTTTAAATCCAAACAATAATATGATTGAAGGGTTAAAAAAGGGAGATAGGGTCATTGTTAATCAAAATGTATATAACGAGCACAAAGAGATGATAGCCGCTAATGGCGTTACAGGGGTTATATATGAGATGGAACGTACGCCAGACAATATATACTGTCTTGTTGATACCGCTAACAACAGGGTGCTTCTTAAACGGGAGCATCTTGATCTCGCTTATGCTTTGACGGTCCATAAGTTCCAGGGAAGCGAGTGTGACTATACAGTATTTATCCTCCCTGACAAGGAAAAGATCAGGGAGGATTTTGTTACAGACGAGATGGTATTGGTAGGAAAAACACGGGGGCGGATAAAGACGTTTGTGTTAGAGGTTGGCTAACCAGCTATTTTAACACAAAGCCCTGATTTATGTCAGGGCTTTGTGTGGTAATGAACAAAAAAGTTAATTCGTACAACTAACCCATATAGTCTATAATGACCCTCGCGGATTCATTTAAGTTTTGCAGTTCTTTTTTAAATTGGGCAATAACTCTTAAGTTTGCTTCTCTTTCTTCATGGACAACATCACCCATTCGGAGTAGGTAATCGGTATACGTTAGGATTCTTCCCCTAATATTGGCTAATTCTTTTACGATAAGTCCAAGAGTTTCAGGCATTTTAGCTTCTCTTATAAGCCTTTTAAGGTTTTCGGTAGCGTGTTGTTCTGCTTCTTTTGCGTTCGCTTCTGATTCCTTAAACATATCCAAATCTTTTTTAAGTCGTTTTACCTCCTCCTGAAGAGGCTCAAGCTGTCTTTTTAGCTCTTCCCTTTCCTTGGAATGTCTTTCTGCGATTTTTCTATATTCTTCAGTTTCCTTGACTACTTCTTCTTTTAATTTTTCTTCATATTCTGCTTTAAGTTTTTCTTCTGTTTCCTGAAGTTTTATCGCAAGCTCGTTGTCGGAATATTCTTTTTCCAGTTCTTCTTTTATCCTCTTTTTTTCTAATTTTAACGCTTTTTCCAGTTCTTCTTTCTTAGCGCTTTTAATCAGGTTGAGAGTTTTCATTTCAGCTTCCATCTTTTCGATTTTTTCTGTGAGCTTAGAGATTTCTTCATCCTTTTTCTTGATTTTATCAGTGATCTCTTCTACCTTCTTTTCACTTTCTTCTGCTTCTTTTACGGCTTCTTCTGCTTTTTCTACGTATTTTACAGGAAGGGAGTTATAGAAATTTCTTTGTTCTATCTCAGGTACCCTTGAGAGCATTTTTTTAAGTTCTTCGGGAAGTATTTGTTCGAGATACTGAAGTTCAGGGATAAGTTTATACTGTGATTCAATATCTTTTTCTTCCTCTTCTTTCTTTTCTTCGTATTCAACAATTTCTTCATCTTTAAGGTGCCTGCGATAGAGATTAACATCGTATCTTGCTCCTATGATTGCTTTTCTATCTTTAATGTCCTCGCATGGCACTTCTTCAAGGCAAAGCTGTTTAGCTGCCCTTAACCGCTGGTGTCCCTGGATGAGCCTATAAACTCCGTCTTCCTTTGTAACAAGAAGTGGTTCAAGAATGCCATACTTTTTAATGCTTTTGACCAGTTTTTCAAATAGCTCACCATCAAGAGATTCAAACCTGTTTTCCTCTGGAACGATTTTTTCGATTGGTAAATAAAATTTACCCATAATTAACCTCCTTTTTTTAGTTTTCTGTTATTACATCAATGATTTTTTTTTCAATAATTTTGTCCGTATCTTCAATACATTCGTGAAGTATTTCATAGTATATTTCCCCGGAGCAGTTTGGATTGGCGAGTAGTATTCTATGTATTTCTTGGATAGCATTTGCAAATATAGTTTCTGCAAATACCTCTACTTCCCCTGTCCCGAAACTTTCTAAAATAAAATTTAGATCCTTGCTGAATGGCTACTTCAATAAATTTTTTAAGTGTTTTAGGTGCCTTTACCGGGTCAACATGAAGGAATTCCCTTAAAGATTCAAGAATGGCCTGTTCGGGTAGTTTTACCTGGTTACTTTGTGGATGAATGTTTTCTTCCATTTGTACCTCCTATAGTATTTTTTTAGTACTGGTCTCTCTTTTTTGTCTGTTTTGCCCGAAATTGAGAGACTGGTCTCTCTTTTTTGTCTGTTTTGCCCGAAATTGAGAGACTGGTCTCTCTTTTTTGTCTGTTTTGCCCGAAATTGAGAGACTGGTCTCTCTTTTTTGCCAACTTTCCCTGAAATTGACACAATGTTGTGTGTACATTTATATCTCTATAGGTTCATCTTTTATATTTTTAGCAGGTTTTATTTCTAATATTTCTGCACTTTTCCATAAGTTATTTATAGCTTTTATAGAAGCAAGAATTTGAAGTTGATATTTAGTATGGTTCTCTCTAATAAATTTATTAAAAGTTTCTTCGTTTATAATTTGTTGATCGTGCATTTGGTGTAGCTGTGGTCTTGTTACTATTAATTTTAATAGTTGTTTTTCTTGTTTTTCATATCGTTTTTCTATTATTTCTTCAATTATCCTGGGATTAGTCACCCAAATCATGTATCTACCGTGACCATGCCTAGTTTGTTTTTTATCGTATGTAACAAGGTATCTTGTCTTATTTTTTTTGATTTTTTTCCTAACAGTACTTTCGTGTAGGCAGATTGCTTTTGCATATTCTTTAATTGTAGCCCATATGCCTTTCCCTTCTTCTTCCATACGTTGAGCCTCTTCTTCATCTACATAGTTAACTTTTGATATTGCTGTTAATTTCCGCATATAATTTCTAAAATTTTCCTTTTCATCTTTAACAATATTAGTGTCATTTGGTATAGCGGATGGTATAGCGTCAGGGGAAAATGGTATAGCGTCAGGGGAAAATGGTATAGCGGCACCGTCATTTGGTATAGCGGATGGTATAGCGTCAGGGGAAAATGGTATAGATGGTACCCATATTAAATATTGATGACCATACCGGTTACACTTTTTATCATCGTAGGTAACAACATACTTTCCTCGTTTGATTCTGTTCCAAACTGTCATTCTTGGGAGTTTCTTTTCTTCTATAAGCTCACTAACTGTCACCCATCGCCCCTTTTCCTCTTTTTCCATACGCAGTGCTGTCTCTTTGTCCACAAGACGGATATGGGAAGTTTCCTGTTGTAGTGAAAGTTCCTGTTGTGTAGGCTCTTGATGTAGTATTGGTGTGGTATTCACATCAGTATTTGGAGCTTCAGGCATTTTTTAAGTATCTTTATTAACTTTTTTTCTGATTAAATATATCAATGTTATCTAACTCCTCGAAAGTATCACTATGGTCCTCATTATAGCTTCCATTGTTATGATTTTCGAAGTTGGTTTCATATAGACGTGTTATTCTGTTGGATCTTATTTTGAACCCTTGCTTCTCAAGCTCTTTTTTCTTTTTCCTAAACTGTCCATTTTTTAAGGTTTCAATGAACTCTCCATCAGGGGAATATATCTCAAATACCACTTCTCCTGTATCTGCCATTTTGTATAGTTTTTTTTGTATAAACCAGTATGCAAATACGGGAAGCTGCATTTTTACTCGATTTTTGTTTTTTATTCTTTTGTAGGTTTTTTCTGCTTGTAAACATGCAAGAAAGGCTTCTTGCATGTAATCTTCTTTTGTATAGATGTTGTAGTCTATGATTCCGTTGATAATTTTTTTAATTTGAGGTTGGAGTTTAGTGAATAGTTCGTATGGTTTTTGGTTGTTTATATCGTTTTTCATCAAAAACCTCCAAGGAAACCCATGACTTCAGTTATGGGGAGATAGGTGTTATTGAGGTTATTGGTAAGGGGCGTAAAGAGATTATTCATATAAATAGTGTAATTATAATAAATCAAGTATTATATTGATGTCAAGTATTATTTTATTTTTTTATATACTCAATAAAATATTTTGTTTTTTTGTGTTAAATGTTATATTGGTTATATTATGAATCTATTTGATATAATCAGAAACCTCGTAAAAGAGAACAATCTTACATTACTAGAGTTTGGGAAAAAACTAGACATTTCGTATGCCTATGCAGCTCAGCTTGTAAAAGGAAGAACCGGTGATAAAGATATAGTTCCTTCTGAAGAAATATTGATAAAAATAGCTAAGATGTTCTCTAAAAGCGAGGAAGAAAGGGTTAGACTCCAGAAGACTCTCCTGCTTGAAAGAATGAAGCTTATTGCCTCTCCAGAAATGAAAGACTTCTTTGAAGATAAAGGCAGGATAACTTCTTTTCTGAGTGGAAAGGGGATGCCTGAGGCTTTTATTAACAGATTAGAAAAGGATTTAAAGAAACAAAACCAGAAGAAATCTGTTACTATGGAATCCCTTCTTAAAAAGATATATGATGCCACAGGTATTACCCAGGAGGAGATGAATGCGGTGCTTAAAAAAGAATATATTATAAGCAGGACTCAGGTTATCTTATTAGCAAAAGCTCTTAAACAACCAGCAGAAGACTATCTTATTCTGGCTGACTATATGCCGGAACACATAAAAAAGATTATACATTCAAACAAACAAAATGTTCTATTCAGGTCTTTTGAACAGCTTACGCCCGAAGAGATTGAGCAGCTTCTTGATGTTATGCAAAAAATGGTGGATCTTTATATTAAGAAGAAATAGCCTGATTAAATCATGCTTTGGGATCAATTACCCACGACTGAAGTCGGGAGTTTCTGCAAGGAGGTATCGTGAAAGTCAATCACCCCTCCCTAACGGACGGGGTCTCCGCCGCATGATGGAGGGGAGATGAACGGTTATCAGGTAAGGGTAAGCGCAAGAAAACTTTTAAGTGAATTTGGCATTACATCATTCCCGGTTGACATTTTTAAGGTTGCTGAAATGATTAGTGCCAGGGTTATGCTTACCAAAGAACTTCCTCAAAAGATAAGCGGCTATCTCCTACCCATCTCCAACGGGAGAAGTAATTTTCTTATAGGGGTAAATTGGAATAAATCCTTCGAACATATAAGATTTACAATAGCTCATGAGATAGGACATATAGTGAATGGCGATTATCAATATAAAGCAATTCTTTTGGATAGCCTTGAATTAGATACTCCAGAGACAGAAAGGTACCCATTTATACATGAAAGATTTGCAAATATATTTGCTGCTGAACTTCTTATGCCTTCCTATATGGTCAAAAGGTATGCGGAAAAGGAAAAGAACATAAATATGTTATGTGCAAGATTTGGAGTTTCTCACTCAGCAATGATGATTCGCCTTTTTGATGAGCTTGGATATAACAAAGAAGAGTTCTTATATTCCACACCGAGAAACCGTTCTCTTTGATTTGAACTTTTTTGTTAGCTTTCTGTTTGCGGTAATACATTCTATGTGAATATTTTTATCGCTACTATAAGAATTTACAGTCATGTTTTGTCTGTAACCTTCAACATTTCATTTGATGATACCGAAAGCTTACAATCTCTTATAAGAAAGCCACTACGTTTTGCTATATATGCAGGGATATCCCTTGAAAATAGCACAGTCATAGACAATGCCTCTACAAGAGAAATTGTATGGTTTAGGGGGAAAATTGTATCTATTGGAAAGAATTATTTTGTCGTGCATACAACAGTTAATATGGCAGTACTCGTTAGGCTTGTGAAAACAAGGAAGACATCGCTTAGAATAAGAATTGACAGAGATAAAAATAATAGAGACTATGTGCAAAATTCTGTTGGACAGACAGATTTAGCTACACCATCTGAAAACAGAAGGATAGAAAATGAAGGTTCTAAGGAGAGCTTAAAAGAAAACCCTGATAGTAATAATCCTGAAAAAATTTCTTACTACGGCCCTTATTCGTTAGCTCTTCTTAAAACTATTCTCCATAGTGCCTCTCAAAAACTTGGCATACAGGAGGAAGAATTAATTTATAAGTTTACCACCTATACAAAAAACGGCAAAACATACGAAGGCAAAAGAAACCTTGATGATGTTTCTGAAAAGCAGAAAGTTATAATATACGATAAGGTTAAGAAACTGTTAAAGGAAGAAAAACATATCTAAATCATGTACCTTTATATTTCCCGCCGAGAAGACCCTTCCCTTTTTACCTGTTTGCGCCTGCCTGTGCAGACAAGTGCGACTTGACATACTCCCACGGATAAATCCATGGGATTCTGGTTCATCGAAGGATGCCTGCCGAAGCAGGTCTTACTCCTTCTCCCACAAGGGTTGATGCCCCAACCCTGAGAATATTAACAGCAGCATTAATATCCCGATCATGAATAGAGCTACATTTAGGACAGGCCCACT
>Ga0067045_1003520_pt1 | contig 23643 bp, 19 predicted proteins | sample TerdegcTABiofilm_FD_59184 | JGI IMG/M metagenome (GOLD analysis project Ga0067045, IMG submission 59184) | Combined Assembly of (Gp0054472, Gp0054536) Wastewater bioreactor microbial communities from Singapore -Terephthalate degrading...
GTAAAAGAGCCGATAAAATATTATTTTAAGAAAGAATCAAAATGACTAAAAGTAAAATGTTCATTTTAAGGTTTAAATGATAAAACACCAAAAATATTTGATTCATACATCTTACTGTGTTATGCTCAAACATGATAAGCATGAAATTTAATTTAAAACTCCATGCTTAGAGGGTTAAAATAAAATCTATTAAAACCAGGAGGGAGGTATATATGTCAACGATATATGATGTATATGCAAGGGAGGTCCTCGACAGCAGGGGCAATCCCACCATTGAAGTAGATGTAGTCCTTGAAAGCGGTTATATGGGCAGGGCTATTGTGCCTTCAGGGGCATCAACCGGTGAGAGAGAGGCACTGGAATTAAGAGACGGTGATGCAAAAAGGTATAAAGGAAAAGGTGTTAAAAAGGCAGTTGAAAATGTGAATGAAACCATAGGGCCAAAGATCGAAGGACTTGATGCCTTAGATCAGGTATACATTGACAATTACCTCATAGAACTCGATGGAACAGAAAATAAGAGCAATCTCGGCGCAAATGCCACCCTTGCTGTTTCCATGGCTGTAGCCAGGGCAGCAGCAGACTATTTGTCTTTACCCCTATATCGTTATCTCGGTGGTGTCCATGCAAGGGAATTACCTGTTCCTATGATGAATGTCATAAACGGCGGTGTCCATGCCCAGAATTCCCTGGATGCCCAAGAGTTCATGATAGTTCCTGTTGGTGCAGATTGTTTTAAAGAGGCAATAAGAATAGGCGTTGAAGTCTTCCATACCCTTAAGGGGGTATTAAAGGACAAGGGCTTTGCTACCGGTGTAGGTGATGAAGGTGGTTTTGCACCACAGCTAAAAAATACAAAAGAGGCAATGGACATGCTCATGATATCCATAGAAAAGGCCGGTTATAAACCCGGTGAGGATGTGTGGATTGCCTTAGACCCTGCTGCAAGTGAATTTTACAAGAAAAACAAATACCATATAGACGGCAACAAATGGACAAGCGATAAAATGATAGATTTCTATGAACAACTCATAAATGAATATCCTATTATATCCATAGAGGATGGGCTTGCCCAGAATGATTGGGAAGGCTGGAAAAAGATGACCCAAAGGTGTGCATCCAGGATACAGATAGTAGGTGATGATATATTCGTGACAAACCCAAAGATATTTGCCGAAGGGATTGAAAAAGGCATAGCCAACAGCATCCTCATTAAGCTTAATCAGATAGGCACAGTTACAGAAACCCTTACTACCATAGAAATGGCAAAGAGGGCAGGTTATACCTGCGTTATATCACACCGTTCCGGAGAAACAGAGGACACATTTATTGCAGACCTGGCTGTTGCCACAAATGTAGGGCAGATAAAAACCGGTTCTGCATCGAGAAGCGAAAGGATTGCCAAATATAACCAACTTATGAGGATTGAGGAAGAACTGGGTGACGTAGCAGTATTCGGCGGAAAAAAGGTATTCTACAGCACAAAATGAAGGGGTTTGCTCTAAAAAGATTTGACCTATTAAGAGTGAGGGCCTCTTTAAATAAAGGGGCCTCCCTAACATCTTTTTAAAAATTTAAATTAAATTTTTCCCATGGAGGAGATGTTTCATGGAATGCACAATAGAGAAGAATAAGGCAAACTGCACATGTACATATGAGGTATGCAGCAGGAAAGGAAAATGTTGTGAGTGTGTGGCATATCACAGGAGCAAAAAACAGATACCCGGGTGTTTCTTCACAAAAGAAGGCGAACGCACCTATGACCGCTCCTATAAAAGATTTATCATGGAAAACCAATAATATAGTAAAGGGCAGCGGTGGGGAGTGACTTATTACTGGGTTTGCAAGTGCAGGTGTCGGTGTGGGTGTCTCGTTTCTTGCGTTTCCCTCTTTTCTCGCCCTTTTCGCAACTATATCAAAGCTATAAAGGCAATTAAAACTATAAACCATTTAAAAGAGGTATTTCATGTCTGATTATGATGATAGGCCTAACTGGCGAGAGATAGACCGCAAAAAGGATAGAAGTAGACACTATGGTAGGTCTGAAGAAAAAGACAAGACATGGCAAAGACCAGATGCAAATAGATGGGAGATGGGGAGAAGAAAAGAAGCTATTGAAAGACTCTTTAAGGGAGAGAAAGGGACCCTGGAGCATGATAGGCTTTTTAATAATATCCACAAGTCCTATGGCAAAGGCACATTTATATCCCACATAAAGGCCTATGTGGAAAAATACGGCATGCCAGACGATGTCTCAACACTTTTGCTCATCCTTGATTCTGATAGCATAGAATATATCTTAGATGCCATAAATAGAATCAAAGATATCTTTCATAAACTAACCAGTCGCCAGAAAGACGATGTGAAAAGGAAATTGTCCATATTAAAGATGACCCACAAGTCATCTCAGGTAAAAGAAAAGGCAGAAGAAGCCTTAGGAGGGCTTTAGAAAAAAAACAATTGTAAAAATTATCTTATTGATGTCCAGAAGGTCTCCACCAGACCTGTCTTCCAGATACCTTTTTCTCTGTACATTTTAAGTATTGCCGGTCTCTCTGATTTTCTATAGTGGATTATTATCTCTGCATAATCACCCTTAACCTTGCCCATCTTCCATTCACTCTGTTCAAGGACGGTCTTAGGGTCAAAATTTTCAAGAAATGCCTCCCAGTATTCCTTAGCAGTATTACCGATAGTTTCAAAATCAATAAAGATATCCTTTTTAGAAGGCACAGATATGTTTTCTTTTTTTGACAGCCTTATATATGATTTATAGGTATCGTCTACTATCCTCTGTTTTGAATTCTCTGTAAGACACTCCCAGATACCTTTGAGATCCCTTGTCTGCATCATCTTGAATATCTTTTCTGCAGATGTCAATATCCTATCTTCTTCTGGGCTTATTTTTTCAGCATAAATTTGAGATATCCAAAAAAAAGACAAAAAAAATAAAATAATTGTTAATTTATATTTTTTCATTAGAGGGGATTGTAAACTGGAGGGCCAAAGACCCTCCAGTTTTTTAAAAAATTATAATCTTTTAACGACCGTGATGATGTGTTGTCGGGGTTGTGCCGCCGCTTGAGCCTGTAGCTGCAGCTACACCTGATGCAATTGCTGCTGCTCCTACAACGCCTGCTGCAATAGTGCCAGCACCAACACCTGCTGCTACACCTGTGCCTGCTGCAGCTCCTGCACCTGCTCCTGCGCCAGTTCCTGTTCCAGCGCCAGCGCCAGCCTGCTGAGCATATACCATAGATGGAACAACAAGGCTCAAAAAGAAAACAACAGCTACTAAAACACCAAAAACTTTTTTCATTACTATATACCTCCTTATTATTTAATTATCTATTATTCCCCTCTTCGTTTTATTTATAAATCATAGGCCTATCCTTGTCAAGAAAAATCTTTGTGTTCCTTCCAAAAAAATCAAATAAAGTGTTGTAGTGGTAGATATCCTGAGCCACATCCCTTGTCCATGGCGAGATGGCATAACTATATGTAGTCTTTGTGTCATAGCCTGTAAAGAGCCTCAAAGGCAGGGTAAGGGATATCCCTTTATCATGGTAACCCTTGTTATATGGGTCATTAAATACACTGGTTGTATTTGTCCAGCTATACCAAACAGAAAGAACCAAGCCATTTATGAATTTTGATATAGTAAGCCTTGTTCCTTTATCACCGGCAAGAAATCTACCTGTCCGAAAATCAAAAGACATCTCTGCCTCAGGGACATTAAAACGGGTATTTAAAAATGCTGTTTTATACCATTTTGTATATAATGGGCTCAATTTAAAGGGATTGTCAACATCCCTTTTTCTCAAAAGGCTTCCACTTATACCCATATACAACCTTCCGTTTAGAAAAGGCCTTGCCACCTCACCATCAAAGCCAGCATATTGTATCTCCAGAAGACCACCAGCAAGCCTTGTATAGATGTCATGATCTGCTTTAAACATCTGATTTAACATAAGCCTGCCAAGGGTTACACTCTTTTTCATATAAAGCCACAAATCTGTCCTTATTGGGTCTTGCGAAGACTCAACAGACGATCTTATATTATTTAAAGGATATCCTTCGATGCCGCCTGTTATTGTCCCTCCTCTCCAGGGGAAATAACTCATCCATGCATATGCGCCTGCCCTGTATTTATAGAAACCTGAGGGGTCATTCAAAAATTGTTGAAAAGAAGGGTTTATCCCAAAATCATAATATTTTTTGTGTTTTAATAAAACATCAGGTGTCCAGCTTACATCTGTTTTGAGTTTTGAAAGGTATGTAAATTCACCTAACTTTAATTTCTCTCTATAAAACTCATCGATATCGATCTTCGTAGTTGTGTATTTCAAGATAGGTATACCGTTACTGGTAAGTATAATATCTATTTTTTCTGTGTTCTCAGGCGATATATCATTTAAGATCTTAAGAATCACGCCTATTGCCCTTGTAGTATAGAAGTATTTATCGTTCTGTGCCTCAATAATGATATCCCTTCCTTCTATGCTTATACCTATATTACTAAAACCCGATTCATACAATGCCTTTTCAAGTCTTTCAGAAAGTGGGTTTTCTTTATCCCTTTTCTTTTCTTTATATGGAGGGTCAAAAATGGGAAGAAGGGGCTGACCCATATCAAAGTTTACAGACACGTTCAAACCTATCTGTTCACCCCTCTGGTAGCTCATAATAATATTTGTCCATTTGTAGGGAGACCACCTGAAGGCATAATTAAACTTCGAAGGCACATGCCTGTTAAAATATTTTCTTTGGGCAGGGTCATTAGTTTGTTTTTCATACCTTATAGGGCTATATTCTGCCATTATGGCATATTTATCTGTTATGCTGAATTGGACACCACCAAAAAACTGTCCATCCTTCAACCACGCCTTGGGATTATTTAAGATCTCTGCCTTAAAGGTCTCATCAGAAGAAGGTAAAGGCACCTTACCGAACCTACCGTTTCCGAAACCTATGGTAAAATCAAAGGGATATATCTGCTTGCTGGCAACAAAATACTGGGATGGATATACCCTTGTGCCCTGGGGGTCATTTATTGCAAATGCCATTGCAGGCAAATACTTCCCCTCTGAAAAAAACTGGTATTTAAAATCAAGGGCTTTATCTTTATTATCACCATAAGAGGAAGATAGACCAGAAGGGACACCCCTCATCTGAGTGATCCTGCCTTCTATCTCAAGGCCTTTTATGGGGCTCATAACAATATAATACCAGATGTATGGATGAGCCATGCCCACACCTGCCCTGAAATTATTTTCTTTAATAACCCTTGCCGTGGGTATCTCTATCAGCCCTGTTGTCCCCCAGTTTGTAGGATTAACAAAAGGCTCATCCGCTGCATGGACAGATGTCAGTAAAAACTTTTTTATAAAACACCTTGGGGAAGGCGAAAAAAACTGTAATATAAAAAAGGAAACGATAATTAAAATAAACAAAAAATTATGCCGTAGAGTTCTAATAAAGGTCTTATGCACTATACCCTGTCGATTAAAAGGATTTGACACTGAATTCCATTAATAAAGTGCCTTAATAATACCTACAACCTGAGCCATGTTTGCAAGGATCTGGGTTATGTCCTTTATGTTCCTGAGCCATGCTATCCGGTCTATCTTTTCAGGGACAACGATGGTATCGCCTGGCTCTATATACCTTACCTGTTCAGTAAAACCTGCCATCTCCCACCTTGACCTGGAGGAACTCCATGAAAACCAACCTCCCTGTGCTCTTACAGCACTACCATCCACCTTTAGGACATAGGTGCTGCTTTTATCTGCATAATTATTATAACCTCCTGCCATTTCTATATAATCATTGAATCCAAGCTTTTCATTAAACACAAAGCTACCCTCAGACATGACCGACCCTGCTACATTGACAACCTCATTCACAACAGGGATATAGAGATTATCACCGTCTTCAAGCTCTATATCATATTCGCTACCCTTTAATAACCTTAAGTGGGCAAGCCTTATGGTCATCCTGCCCTTTGCCTTCATATGTTTTAATGTCTCTATAAACCTCTGTTTTTGTTCTATCTCACCTTTCCTTGCCACAACCTCCTCTGCTGAAAAGAGTTCCTTTTCAAGTCTTGATATCATCTCCTCCAGATTCTTCTGCTGAAGTTCCCTTACCCTTTCCCTTGTAAACACAGCACCCCTTAAATATGCCTTGTCTGTATATCCACCTGCCCTCTCAATCAAAGATGAGAGCCTCTCTCCCTTTCGTATTGCATACTGACCAGGGAACATGACCTCGCCCTGGACAGTTACCACCTGTTGTTGCTGCCATTCAGGCACGGACCTCACAAAGAGGTAATCATCTTCTTTCAAAGGTATGTCATGTGAAGGATTACCCTTCATTGCCTCATCAAGATTTATAGAAATCTTTTCTGTCTTTGGCCCTGCATCTGTTACATATAGTCTTGTAAGCTCTGCCTCTTTTCTAAATGCGTAGTATTTTAATCCACCTGCCATATTTATAAGGTCTTTTATGGTCATACCGAGTTTAAATCCATACTCACCCTCTCTGAATACAGCACCAGCAAGTCTAATTGCCCTTTTATCAGGTGCTATCTGAAAGACCTTAAGGGTATCCCCTGATTGAAGCATAAGGTCTTTATCAGATGACACATTCAAATCAGACTCAAATATAACCTTTCTATTGTTGTCAACTATCCTCTCTATCTGAACCCTGCCTTTAAAGGCTATGGCATTCAATCCACCTGCCATCTCAATAAGTTGCGACAGGGTTGTTTCATTCTTTAATTCATATATGGCAGGGTTGGTTACACTGCCAGCAATAGCTACCACAGGTCCTATAGGTGGGATGAATATCACGTCCTCTGGCATAAGCCTCACATCCTTGGATTTATCGCCCTTTAGAAGGAAATCATACATGTCAAAATAAACTATTGTCTTGCCATTTCTTTTAAGCTGTATATTCCTCATAGAACCTGTCTTGCTTGGACCGCCTGCCTCAAAAAGACCATTAACAAGGGTAGATAGAGACGATATGGAATAGCTGCCAGGTTTCTCTGCATTTCCAACGACATAGACCCTTATAGTCCTCAAAAGACCCATACTCACATTCATCTGAAATCCAGTATAATATTTAGATAACTCCTTGTGCAGGACCTCTTTTAATTCTCTAAATGTCAACCCTGCAACCCCTAGCACACCTACTTTTGGTAGATTTATATGTCCGTCTCTGTCTACTACCACATTAAAATTACCTTCTATATTGCCCCACAGTGTTATCCTTAGTTCGTCACCGGGACCTATAATATATTCAGGTCCTACTGGTATCTTATCCACAGGAGGGACAAATGTAGATGACTGCTGTCTGAAAAGCTCATAACCATATTGTTTTATCTCTGTTGATACATAGAATGGATTTTTTATACCCACTATCTTAAATGCGGCAATCAATGCCTCTCTTGCCCCTACAATAAAACCTGCATCAACAAGAATGGGCTTTTCTGCAAGCTCAACCTCTTTTATTTCTCTTTCCTGAGTCCTTCCAAATTCTCTTGACTCCCTTTGCCTTCTCTCCTCTTCTGTTTCCCTTGCCATTCTCTTTGTGATCTTTATAATCCTTACAGGTAAAGCTATATCTCCTTTTCGCAATCCTTTTGATGAATATTTGAATTCTACACCATCAAGCCTCTTTAATATATCAAGCTGAAATTCACTAATCTCTATGATGGTCTCTGCCACATACTGCTCAAATTCAGAGGGTTTTTCCTCTATAGGCCTCTGGGGTAATTGCTGGCGCTTCTGTTCTTCCTGCTGGATAGGCTGGATGGGCTGTGTCTGGAATTGTCTAAATAGGTCAGACTGAATAATAGATGGTTGCATTACCTGAATTGGATTTATATATGATTGCTGAGCCAAACCTTGATGAGTTATTAAAAACATGGATATACAGATCAAAACAGATAAAAAACATTTATTATGCATAATTATTACCTCATCTCTATATTTATTGAATCATTGAAGTCTATTTTAGACTTAACCTTAATCTTTTCTCAAACCATATTGCTCAAAAAAACTGTTAAAAGATTATCGTGATTTTATATAAAAAATTTTTTTATTTCCACAAAAATTGTAAATTTTAAGATTTTAAATTTTCAATACACAAAGTCATTATTTATATTCAATGAGAAATTCCCTCAATGCATCAGGCCAACTCCTTAAGGGTTCGAGTTTTTTGTTTAAAAGTATGCTGTATTTAGGTCGTTTTGCAGGCCTTGGGAATTCATTTGATGAAACAGGGATGATTTGAATATCCTTTATACCTGCCAGATCAAAGAGTATCCTTGCAGCACCATACCATGTTACAGGGTTACCCTCATTGGTGATATGATAAATCCCAAAAGGCATGCCTGATTCTATAAGGTATTTTGTCCTTTTTGCAAGATCAGGGGCATAGGTAAAATTTGCCAGTTCATCATCCACTACCTTGAATGAATCTTGTGTTTTTGCCAGGTTGAGCATGGTCTCAAAAAAACTCTTTTTTGCATTAGGATTAAAAGAAGGCATACCAAAGAGTTTCTGGAGTCGTATAAGATAATACCTTTCAGTATTCTCCTGAACCTTTACCTCCCCTAAATATTTAGATTCTCCATATCTTGATATGGGTGATGGTCTATCTGATTCTACATAGCCTTCCTTTTTTGTGCCATCGAATACATAATCGGTACTATAATGGACGAGTAATGCACCCAAAGCATTAGCTACCCTTGCAATGTAGCCTGGGGCAAGGCCATTAATCCTTTTTGCCACCTCAAAACCCTCTGGTTCTTCTGCCTTATCCACGGCATTATAGGCTGCGGAATTTATAATTATATCCGGCTTAAGGGCTAAAATCTTCTCATTAACAGATGCTTCATCACCTATGTCTATGTCAGGTATATCCCATCCTGTCACATCGTAATCTCGACTATCCTTAAATACCCTTGCCAATTCAGGGCCTAAGAGACCCTTAACCCCTATTATCAATATTTTTTTCATATCCTCTCTGCTTTGTATTTTACTTGCCTGAATTATATATTACAATATCATAATAGGCAATGGTGAATGTGAAAAAATATGGGGTTTTTAAAAGGACCTCTTTATTTGCTCCTCTTATTCTATTGTCCTTTTTTGCCATGGCATCCTCTGAATGCATAAACGGCGACTGTTTAAACGGCAGGGGCGCCATGCTTTTTGAAAACGGCGATTATTATGTAGGACACTGGAGGGATGGCGCATTTCACGGAGATGGCTTTATGATATACCGGAATGGAGACAGATACAAAGGTAACTGGAAAGACGGAAAAAAGCACGGCAAAGGCGAGCTCTACTTTGCCAAAGGCGATAGATACACCGGTGATTGGAGGGATGGGAAACCAGAAGGAAAAGGCACCATGTTTTTCTCAAACGGCGACAAATATTCAGGGGACTGGAAGAATGGGTCATATCATGGACATGGAACCATGTTCTATGCCAATGGAAATATTTACAAGGGAACATGGAAAAACGGCTCTTGCAACGGCAAAGGGGTCATGGTCTTTTCACAAGGGAATAGGTATGTGGGTTATTGGAGGGATGGGAAACCGGACGGAAAAGGCACTATTTATGATCCAAAAGGCAGGTTAATATATTCAGGTTTATGGGAAAATGGTGAACCGAAAAAGGGTAAGGATACTAAAACACAGTAATGCACCTCCGGGAATTGTAACATACTGGATGAGCAGGGACCAGCGCGCCCGTGACAACTGGACACTACTTTTTGCCCAGGAGATAGCCCTTGAGATGAGACAACCCCTAACAGTGGTCTTCTGCCTTACAGATAGTTATCTTGGAGCCACAAAGAGGCATTATGCCTTTATGATAAAGGGCTTGATAGAGGTTGAAGAGACACTGTGGCAGAAAAATATACCTCTTCATATCATCCAGGGCGACCCCCCTACGGCGATTCCAAGATATGTAAATGCATTCAATGTTTCAAAGCTTGTTACAGATTTTGACCCCATAAAAATAAAAAGACAATGGAAGGATAATGTGGCAGAGAATATTCATTGTTCATTTTTTGAAGTAGATACCCACAACATAGTCCCTTGTTGGATTACATCTCAAAAACAAGAATACAATGCCTACACCATAAGACCCAAGATATATAGAAATATAGGGGACTTCAGTGATGATTTCCCGGATTTGATAGCCCATCCTTTTGGTCCTGAAAAAACAAATCGTATCCAATGGGATGATGTCATAAAAGGTCTCGGCCTTTTAAATTATATATCCCAAAGTGATACCTTCACCCCTGGTGAAAAGGCAGCGCGAGCTATGCTTAAAATTTTTATCGAAGAAAGGATTCACAAATACCATATAGACAGAAATGACCCAGGTAAAGACGGCCAATCAAACCTCTCCCCTTATCTTCATTTCGGTCACATATCTGCTCAGCGTATCTACCATGAGATAACAAAACATGTGGAAGATACAGAAGGAAAAAGAAGTTTTATGGAAGAACTTATAATCCGCCGTGAATTATCGGACAATTTCTGCCTTTACAATAAAGAATATGACGGCATTCAAGGATTCCCTGAATGGGCAAAAAAGACACTGCATGCCCACAGAAATGATTTAAAGAAATACATCTATGACCTATCCACCCTTGAAAATGGAGAAACCCACGACCCCCTATGGAATGCCTCTCAGAAAGAGATGGTGAAAACAGGAAAGATGCACGGTTATATGAGGATGTATTGGGCAAAAAAGATACTTGAGTGGTCAGAGACACCAGAGGATGCCATGGAAAAGGCCATATACCTCAATGACAGGTATGAATTAGATGGGAGAGATCCTAATGGCTATACAGGTATTGCATGGAGCATAGGAGGGGTTCACGATAGACCCTGGCAGGAGAGGGATATATTTGGCAAAATCAGATATATGAGTTATAATGGTTGCAAGCGCAAGTTTGATATAAAATCCTACATAAAAAAGGTTGAATCGCTCTAAAACAAAAAAAAGGAGTAACTTATATGTGGAACTGGAAGATGATCCATGAGGATAATGATTTAGTCTATTATATGGACATAGAAAACATATCAGATTCAAAGGCGGATGAGGACGGAATATACAGTTCTTTTGAATGTTACCAAACCCTATCGGATAGAGTTGCCATATGGGTCATGTTTTTTATAAAAAACAAGGATATTATCAAAAGATATAATGAATACCTGAAAGAAAATGGTATTGTGCCAAAAGGATACAGGGATTACAGTAGCACCCTCTGCCTTGTAGAATTAGATGCCACAAAGGAGCTATACAGGGTGATCCCTGCCCTGGACTATGATAGCAAGGGCAGGGAACTTGGCGTATCAAAGATAATAACAGATGATGGAAAGTCATTTATAAAAGGCATAAAAGGGGATTGGTCTTCTATCAAATCAAGAAACACCAATAAGGCAATAAAGGCAGTATTTAAGTTTCTCTACAGGTCAGATAATTAAGAGCAAGAGGTGAGTGTGGATGTGGCTCATGACTGATAGATTATAAATTAAAGATGTGGGATTTTGGGTGTAGTATGGTTTCACATCTCACGTATCACGTTTTACATCTCATCCTTTCTTACCATGCTTTATAAAAGCATTAAACGTTATTAACGCTGTATTTACGGTGCGCCTTTAAATTTCTCCCACTCACCCCTTTCTTTAAGAACATCCCTGTAGACCTCTAAGGCCTTATTAACTAAAGGCATACCTCCATAAGGTGCAAGCTGGAAGAATACCTCTGCCAGTTTTTTTGGATCACACCCCACATTCAAGGCTGCGTTCACATGAAGCCTTAGCTCTTCAGAGGCACCAAGGGCTGCCAGCATAGCACAGGCCACCATCTGTCTCTCAGGCAAAGTCAAGACTGTCCTTGAATATAGATTACCTGTTATAAACATGGAGAGGTCATTGGCAAGGTCTCTATCGAATTCCTTCCACATAATATAAGGTGGGTCCATCTTTATGCCTTTTCCGAACAATCTTTTTGCCGTCTCCTGCGTCCTCTTTTTTATGGCATCCATATCCATATTTCTCTCTCCTCCATTATTTTTCACAAGTTTTAACATGCCTTTTGGCAATGTTCAATAAGATAGGGTTGAGGAGGATTTAAAAATATTGTATAGTTGCTTTGGCTATGAAAAGGATAGTGATAGGGACAGCAGGCCACATCGACCACGGCAAGACGTCACTTATAAAGGCGCTTACCAATATAGATTGTGATAGATTAAAAGAAGAGAAGGAAAGGGGTATCACCACTGAACTTGGTTTTGCCCATTATAGATTCACTGATGACCTCCTTGCGGGGATCGTTGATGTGCCAGGTCACGAAAGGTTTGTAAGGCATATGGTAGCTGGTTCATGGGGGATAGATATAGTCCTTCTTGTGGTAGCTGCAGATGAAGGGGTAATGCCCCAGACAAGGGAACATATAGACATATGCTCTATGTTGGGTCTAAAAAAGGCAATAGTAGCCATAACAAAAAAAGACCTTGTAGACGATGATATGCTTGAACTCGTCCAAGAGGACATTGATGATTTTTTGAAAGATACCGTCTTTGCCCATGCACCCCGTATACCTGTATCATCTTTAACAGGAGAAAACATTGAGCTTTTAAAAGAGACCATAAAGAATGTTGCCCTGTCTACCCAGGAAAGGTCAAGGACAGGGATATTCAGGCTCCCTGTGGATAGGGTCTTTACCATAAAAGGTCTTGGTACCATAATCACAGGGACATGCATTTCAGGATATGTAGAAGTAGGTGAGGATATAGAGGTCTTTCCCTCGCGTAAGAGGGCAAGGATAAGAAATATTCAGGCATATCATGAGGATACAAAAGAGGCATCGGCAGGCCAAAGGGTTGCCTTGAATCTCCAGGGTATAGATAGACAGGAAATAGAACGAGGCGAGATTATAGCAAGGCCAGGCACCCTTTTGACTACCCACAGGATAGATACCTCATTTAGATACCTTAAACTGCCTTTTAAGGGAATAAAAAACGATAAAATACTGCGGTTTCATATAGCCACAATGCTTGAGGAGGCAAGGCTTGTGCTTCTGGATAGGGATATTATAGAACCTGGAGAAGAGGCTTATACCCAATTTGTCTTCCGTAAACCTATTGTTGCCCTACCAGGTGATAGGTTTATACTTAGAGGCCCATATCAGATACAAACCATAGGAGGCGGGATAGTCCTGGATATTTCACCTGGAAGACACAAAAGGATGAACCCTCACAATGCCGCATCCTATAAAATTCTCCATGAGGGGAACATCCATGATAAGACTTTATATCACATAAAAAAAGGCGGATATGGTGGTATGGCAATGGATATGCTCACAATTTTACTGGGTGTTGACCGGGAAACAGTCACCCACATCACAGATGAGCTTAAAAACAAAAACATGGTTAAAGGGATAGGAAGGTTTTTTGTGGATATGGAGAAATTTCTGGAATACAAAGGAATTCTAAAACAACATGTCCTTGAATTCCACCAGAAAAATCCGTTAAAAATAGGCATATCCAAAGAAGAATTGAGGACAAAGCTGCCAAAGATAGAACCTATAATATTTCAAACTGCCCTTGAAGAGTCTTTAGAGGAGGGCTTAATAAGGGTGGAGCAGGATAAGGTAATAGGCACTGCCTCCACAGGATCAATAGGCAATGGACTTGACTCTCTGGAGGAAGAAATAATTGCAAAACTTGAAGCATACGGTCTCACACCCCCCAATCTCAAAGAGTTTGCCCAGGAGATAAAAAAGACTGAAAAACAGGCAAAGGATATACTTGAAAGGCTTCTCCATAAGAAAAAGGTAGTAAGGGTAAAGGCCGACCTCTATCTTGAAAGCAGTATAGTAGATAGATTAAAGGATACTGTGGTGAATTACCTCAAGGAAAAAGGAGAGATGACCCCAGGGGATTTCAGGGCACTATTTAATATCTCCAGAAAATATACCATACCTATCCTTGAATATCTCGATGAGATAAAACTCACCATAAGGGTGGGGGACAAGAGGGTCATCAGGTCTCAGAGACCTGCCTAACCTTTTAGGTCAGACAGATCCCTATTGCCTCATCCATCCTCTCAATAAACTTGAAATCCATATTCTCCTTTATGCTCTCAGGGACCTCCTCTAAGTCCTTCTCATTGAGCTTTGGAAGTATCACACTCTTTATGCCTGCCCTCTTTGCAGCCAGCACCTTCTGCTTTATGCCTCCCACAGGCAGGACAAGACCCCTTAATGTAATCTCACCTGTCATGGCTACATCATTTCGCACCAGCCTATCCGTAAGTAATGATACAAGGGAAACAAGCATGGTTACCCCTGCAGACGGACCATCCTTTGGAATGGCACCCTGAGGCACATGGATATGAATGTCATTCTTTTCAAAAAAATCTTCAGGTATATTGAACTCTGATGCCTTGCTCCTTATATAGCTTAAGGCAGCCTGGGCAGATTCTTTCATTACATCACCAAGCTGGCCTGTAAGAGATAGATTCCCCTTTCCTCTCATCTTTGTTGATTCTACAAAGAGGATATCACCGCCTGTGGGTGTCCATGCAAGTCCTGTTGCCACACCAGCGTATTTTGTCCTCTCTGCCACCTCTGAAAAGTGTTTTATTGGACCGAGATAGCCATGGATGCCATCAGCGGTAATTATCTTCTTTTCCGTCTTTCCCTCTGCCACATCCTTTGCCACAGCCCGGCAGATAGTTGCAATCTCCCTTTCTAAATTCCTTACCCCTGACTCCCTTGTGTATGAACGGATAATAACCTTGAGTGCCTCATCGTCAAACTCTATGAGTTCTTCGTTTAGACCGTGCTCAAAACGTTCTTTGGGGATCAAAAACTGTCTGGCTATCATGAGCTTTTCTTCTTCTGTATAACCGGGAAGTTCAAGGACTTCCATCCTGTCTTTGAGCGCCGGTGGTATTGGATCAAGCATATTTGCCGTGGCTATAAACATGACCTTTGAAAGGTCAAAGGCCACCTCAAGGTAATGGTCACTAAATGAGTAGTTCTGTTCAGGGTCTAAAACCTCAAGGAGTGCGCTGGATGGGTCACCTCTGAAATCCATACCTATCTTATCTACTTCATCGAGCATAAACACAGGATTATTTGAACCGGCTTTTTTAATCCCCTGGATTATCCTGCCTGGCAATGCACCTACATAGGTTCTCCTGTGACCCCTGATCTCTGCCTCATCTCTTATGCCGCCTAAGGATATGCGCATAAACTTTCTTCCCAGAGCCCTTGCAATAGACCTGCCAAGAGAGGTCTTTCCTACACCTGGTGGACCAACAAAGCAGAGTATAGGACCTTTCATATCAGGTTTAAGTTTTCTTACTGCCAGGTATTCCAGTATCCTCTTTTTTACCTTTTCCAGGTCATAATGGTCTTCATTGAGGATAGTGTTCGCTTCCTCTATATTGAGATTATCTTCAGTCTGTTTTGACCATGGTAACTCTATAAGCCAATCAAGATATGTCCTTGATACAGTGTATTCAGCAGACATGGTGCTCATCTTTGATAGTCTGTCGAGTTCTTTTTCTGCCACCTTCTGGACATCAGGGGGCATCTTTGCTTCGACAATCTTTTTTCTTATCTCCTCTATCTCTGTGAACTTGTCCTCAGTTTCCCCCAGTTCCTTCTGGATCGCCTTTAGCTGTTCCCTTAAATAGTATTCCCTCTGGGTCTTATCTATACCCTCTTTCACATGGGTTTGTATGCGGCTACTCAACTCAAGGGTCTCTACCTCTCTGTTTAAGAGTATGGTGACCTTTTTCAGTCTCTCTTTTAAATCTATAGTTTCCAATATCTCCTGCTTTTCAGAAACGCTTATATTTATGGTAGATGCAATGAGATCCGAGAGATTTCCGGGGTTTTCCACCTTTGATGCAATCTGGGCAAGCTCTGAAGAGAGATAAGGTGCCATCTCCACAGCCTTCTTGTAGAGATTCTTGAGGTTCAGATACATGGCATCTACCTCTATATCCCTTTGATATTCCTCGAATATGGGCAATATCTTTGCCTTCAGATTATATTCTCTGTCTGTAAATTCTACCAGTTTAAACCTGCATATACCCTGGACAACAATCCTCTGGCTACCATCCACCATCTTCACCATCTTCATAATGGTGGCAATAGTTCCTATAGTGTAGAGATCCTCTATATCTGGGTCTTCTATATCAGGGTTTTTCTGGGTTATTATACCTATCATCCTGTCTTTTGCCATGGCATCATCGATAAGCCTTATGGATTTTTCCCTGCCTACTATAAGTGGCATGACCAGGTCAGGATAGGCAACTGTCCCGCGGAGGGGTAAAATGGGTAACTCCGCTGGTATAAACAGCTTGTCTTTTATGCTTTTATCATTCTTAAAACCGATTACCATTCAGTCCCCCTATTTCTTCACATCCTCAAACTCTGCATCCACTACATCATCATCACCCTTGCGGCCTCCGCCTCCCTGATATTGCTGTTGATACTGCTGTTCACCGCCTGGACTGCCTTGTGCCTGTCCTGCTGTCTTCTTATATAGGGTCTCGGCTATCTTATGGGATGCCTGAGTTATCTCATCTATAGACCTCTTTATTCGATCTATGTCACCGCTCTTGAGGGCATCTTTACCTGTATTTATGGCATCCTCAAGGGGTCTTATATCATCACTGGTGAGTTTATCCCTATTCTCCCTCAAGGTCTTTTCAGAATTGTATATAAGGTTATCGAGCTGATTCTTCATGTCGATCTCTTGTTTTCTCTTTCTATCCTCATCGGCATGCATTTCAGCATCTCTTACCATCCTCTTTATCTCATCTTCATTTAGACCAGTGGATGCGGTAATCCTTATATTCTGTTCCTTTCCTGTGGCCAGGTCCTTTGCAGATACATGGAGTATACCATTGGCATCTATATCGAATGTCACCTCTATCTGAGGGATACCCCTTGGCGCTGCAGGTATTCCCATGAGATGGAATCTTCCAAGGGTTCTGTTATCCCTTGCAAGTTCCCTTTCGCCCTGGAGCACATGGATCTCCACGCTTGTCTGATTATCCTCTGCAGTGGTGAATATCTGGCTCTTTTTTGTGGGTATGGTGGTATTCCTCTCAATAATCCTTGTCATGACACCGCCCAGTGTCTCTATACCGAGAGAAAGGGGTGTCACATCCAGGAGGAGGACATCCTTTACCTCACCGGCGAGCACTCCACCTTGAACCGCAGCACCCAGGGCAACTACCTCATCGGGATTTACGCCCCTATGGGGTTCCTTGCCGAAAAAGCTCTTAACAATCTCTTGAACCTTTGGTATCCTTGTAGAGCCGCCTACCAGGACAACCTCATCTATCTTGGATGAGGTAAGCTTTGCATCCTCCATGGCCCTTCTGCATGGTTCTATGGTCCTCTGGATTATATCATCGGCAAGCCTTTCAAGTTCAGAGCGTCTCAATTTCATATTCAGGTGTTTTGGTCCTGAGCTGTCAGCAGTTATAAAGGGGAGGTTTATCTCTGTCTCTACAGTGGTAGATAACTCTATCTTTGCCCTCTCTGCTGCCTCTTTTAATCTCTGGAGCGCCATCCTATCCTTTGAAAGATCTATCCCCTGGTCTTTCTTGAATTCAGAGACAATCCATTCTATAATCCTCTGATCAATATCATCACCGCCCAGATGGGTATCTCCATTGGTAGATTTCACCTCCACTACATTGTCGCCTACTTCCAGGATGGATATATCGAATGTGCCGCCACCGAAATCATAGACAGCAATGGTTTCGTCCTTTTTCTTATCGAGACCGTATGCCAGGGCAGATGCAGTAGGTTCGTTTATTATCCTCAAGACATTGAGGCCTGCAATCCTCCCTGCATCCTTTGTTGCCTGTCTCTGGGAGTCATTGAAATATGCAGGCACAGTGATAACTGCATCTTCTATGGTCTGGCCTAAATATGCCTCTGCAGACTTTTTCAATTTCTGCAAAACAAATGCAGATATCTCCTGGGGTGTATACTGTTTACCCCTTACCTCTACCCGGACATTACCCTCCTGGTCGCTTACAACCTTATAGGGGACGGTCTTTATCTCTTCCTGAACCTCACTAAATCTCCTGCCCATAAATCTCTTTATGGAGAATATGGTATTTTCCGGGTTTGTGATTGCCTGTCTTTTAGCAGTCTGGCCAACAAGTATCTCGCCATCCTTTGTGAATGCCACCACACTGGGTGTAAGCCTGCTTCCTTCCTCGTTTATTATAACCTTTGGTTCACCGCCCTCCATAATGGCTACCACAGAGTTGGTTGTCCCAAGGTCAATCCCTATTACCTTCTTTGCCATATCATCATCCTCCTATTTTTAGGTTTAACTAAATATAATGTCCACCTTTATGGTTGTCAATACAGGGAAAATAAAAAAGAATCTATTTTTTAGAGAGTTAAAGGCCATATTTGAGACCATTAAAAAAGCCTATATGTATAGTAAACAGTGGACAATGATCGATAAATACCGGATTTAATGGATTAAGTTATGTTGGATTTTAGGGTGCAGTGAAAAATCCTAAACCTCAAACATTGAAAATAGAACAGTTTCTCAATTTATCATGGGATTTGTGCAAAGTATCTAATCTTACTTTGGTTGCGGGGACTGGATTTGAACCAGTGACCTTCGGGTTATGAGCCCGACGAGCTACCAAACTGCTCCACCCCGCTATGAATAGATTATATTAATGGAAATAAAGTTTAAAGTCAACATGATTGGATGTTTTTTTATTAAAATTTTTTAATTTTTTTCTTGACACATTCATTCTGTATTGTTATAAGAAGAAAAATGATTAAAATCTTTTAATGAAAGGGGGTGAGGTTAAAAATCAATCTTTTAAAAAAATCAAAAAAGGAGGTAGTAATGAAGAAGTATTTGATAATTTTACTTGCTCTTTTCCTTGCAGTCCCTGCTATATCTTATGCAGGCAGTGTAACGAGCAGGTATGATGTAACAATCGGCGGCTACATAAAATTTGACGTAGCATATACAGACAAGAATGCAACATATGATTATAGGGCACCTAATAGAGATTCAAGAGCAAAATATAGAGAGCAGCTTAATGATTCCTATGATGCAGTAACATGGGCAGGTGCCGAGACAAGACTTAACTTTGCCATCAAAGGTCCTGATGCATGGGGTGCAAAGACAAGTGCATTCCTGGAAGGTGATTTCAGAGGCGGCACAGGCGGTGGTCAGGGTGCGATAACATACGGTCTTTTTGCCCTAAGGCATGCATTTATGAATATGGACTGGGGCAACACAAAACTCCTCATAGGTCACACTTGGCAGGCATGGGGGCTCCTTCCCACATTCAATATGCTGGCATTCTCTGAGAACCACTTCATGAAGGGTGCAACCAGGGTTCCCCAGATAAGACTAACCCAGAACTTCACCAAAGAGCTTGCCATGGTAGTGGGAATTGCATCACCCACCAATACATTTGGAAACACCCAGCCTGATGACAAGAGCAGGGCACTCTATCCAGATACATCTATTGAGTTCGTATATAAATCAGCTGCTTTGGGCAAAGTCGGTCCATGGGGTCTTACATTTGGTTTGGGTGGTATGGTAGGAAAGGAAAAGGTGACATTCCAAGATCCAGCAAACCACTACTTATCAAAACCAATTAGAAGATGGGGTGGCTCGTTCTACGGTTTTATCCCCATCATCCCAGAGAGGGCAAACAAGAAGGCAGGAGCCCTTGCACTCACAGGTAATGTGTTTATGGGTCAGGGTCTTGGAACCTACCTGCCAGCAGCAACCAATTATGCGTATGCAAGACCAGCTGATGTCCAATCAACTTCAGCAACACCTATACCTGGAACAAACCAGTTTGAAGTCAGGTATCCTGTCACATCAGGTGGATGGGCACAGCTCACATTCTACTATACAGACAAGATGTTCTCAAATCTCCTCTTTGGTTGGCAGAAAAACAGCTTGAGCCAGCGATATATGACTGCAAATGCTGGTGCAACAAGATATCTCCAGAACTGGATATTCAACGTAATGTATGATGTAAGCCCAGCAGTAAGGTTCGGTGCAGAGTATACAAGGATCATGGGTTCATATTCACAGTGGACAGCTACAGGCAAACCATCTGGAACATTGAACGCAGTCCGTCTCGGCGCATACTACTACTTCTAAGAAAGATTAATACGAGTTTAAAGGGAGGCAATCTTGCCTCCCTTTTTTGTTTTTGTTGGTTGAGACCTTTGAAAATGGTTTTATTGCGTTTGTAGCATTGACTGTGTTAATAGAATCCCATTATGAAGACAATAAAACATAAGGCGTGAGGCTTGAAAGGTTTTTCAGCCATTAAAGAGTTACTATTTTTTCTATCATAATCCATAATCCAACATTCAAGACTTAATAAGAGATTCCTTGACATGAATAAAAATGTGTAGATTTTTTATCGCACAATAAATTTACACAAAAAGGATGAGTGCTTCTTTATTGACTTTATATCACCAAGGTCTTATAATATAAGTGATATTTTTCACTTAAAATATATGGAGGAAAACATGACAGATAAAAATAAAGGGTATAAGGGAAGCGATTATTATATAGCTTCAAAACCCCTTATGGAGATCGTAAATGTTGCCATTGCCCTCGGTAAGCCTCTGGTCATAAAAGGCGAGCCAGGGACGGGCAAGACTCTCCTTGCTCACAGCATTGCCGAGGCATTGGATAAAAAGCTCATCATTTGGAATATAAAATCCACCACAAAGGCAAAAGACGGCCTATATGTATATGATACAGTGCAGAGGTTAAATGATGCACGTTTTAAGGACAAAGACATATCAGATATAAGACAGTATATAAAACTTGGAAAGCTCGGTCAGGCATTCAAGAGCGATGAACAGGTGGTGCTCCTCATAGACGAAATAGACAAGGCAGATGTAGAATTCCCCAACGACCTGCTAAATGAGCTCGATGAGATGTCCTTTCATATACCTGAACTCGACGAAGAGGTAGTGGCAAAACACAGACCTATTGTAGTGATCACCAGCAACTCAGAAAAGGAGCTACCAGATGCATTCTTAAGGAGATGTATATTCTATTACATAGAATTCCCTGACGATGAGATGATGGAGAGGATTGTGAGGGTGCACTACCCTGACATAGAAAATAAGCTATTGAGAGAGGCGCTCAAGAGGTTTTACTGGATAAGGGAGGTAGATGGTTTGAGAAAAAAACCATCTACCAGTGAACTCCTTGATTGGATAAAGGCATTGATGCTGGGTGGTATAAGCCCTGATAAGATATCTTCAGAGATACCTTTTCTCGGAACCCTTCTAAAAAACGAACAGGATACAGGGAGATTTGTAAGGCTATCCAATGCCCAGGGTGGATTTGGTTTTAAAAAGAGATTTTAACCTATAAAGGTATTTAAACAGGAGCAATATATGTTCACAGATTTCTTCTTTGTCCTGAAAAAAAAGGGGGTCCCTGTCACCATAACAGAGTGGCTTTCATTCATTGAGGCATTATATAAAGGTTATTTTCAATCAAGTCTGAATCACCTATACTATATAGGAAGGGCATTTCTTGTAAAAAGCGAGGCATACTATGATATGTATGACCTGGCATTTCAAGAATTTTTCGGCGGCATAGAGACAAGCGCCTTAGAGCTTGATAAGGTCATGGAATGGCTCGAAAATCCCCTTCACAGGTTACCTAAGCTTACCCCTGAAGAGCTTGCAGAATTCCAGAAGAAGCTGGAGGAATTCAGGAAAGAACACGACATGGAAGAACTTATGAGACAATTCAGAGAGAGGCTAAAGGAACAAAAAGAAAGGCACGATGGTGGAGGTAAGTGGATAGGCACTGGCGGGACTTCGCCCTTTGGTGCATATGGCTATCATCCGGGAGGAATTAGGGTAGGCGGTGAATCATGGATGCAGTCTGCAGCAAAGGTGGCAGGAGAAAGGAGATTCAGAAACTACAGGAATGACCTGATACTTGATGTCCGCCAGACAAAGATGGCACTCAAGAGACTAAGGGAATTAAAAAGAGAGGGTTCCCAGGAAGAATTAAACATAGATGAAACAATAGACAAGACTGCAAAAGAGGGCGGAGAGATAGAGCTTGTCTTCAGTAGATCCAGGGAAAACACTGTTAGACTGATATTACTTATGGATACAGGGGGCTCTATGCTACCATACACAGAGCTCTGTGAAAGGCTCTTTTCTGCCGCAACGCAGATGGAACACTTCAAAGAGTTTAAATACTATTTCTTCCATAATTGTATATACCAGGATGTATATGAAGATATGGCAAACTATAAAAGGGTCCCTACAGAAAGGCTATTTTCTAATTTTCATAAGGGATACAAGGTAGTCATTGTAGGAGATGCAAGGATGGCATATTCGGAGCTATTTGATGTGAACGGCTGTATTGATTACTTCTATTCCAATGATAAGCCGGGTATAGAATGGCTCATGAGGATAAAACAGCATTTCCCCCATTCAATATGGCTAAATCCTACACATAGAAATTTCTGGGGACACTATACAGTAGACACCATCTCAAAGATCTTTCCCATGTTTGAATTAACCATAGACGGTCTTAAAGATGCCATCAAGGCATTGACCTCAAAACCAAAACAGCCTCAATTGAATTGATATGATAAGTCTTATCGAAAACAATTTTTAAACCTTTTGCCTTTTCATGTCATTAATAAAAATTATCTTAATTTTTCTCCTTTTTTAAGTTATACTTTTTTTATGCCTTTAAAGCATCTTATATATTTTTTCTATGAAAAAAGGCTTGAAAAGGAAATTAGAAATGGAATTTTGCCCACCCATGTGGGTTTAATACTCGATGGCAATCGAAGATATGCACGGGAGATGGGTTATGATGATGTAACAAAGGGTCATAGGGCAGGGGCAAAAAAACTCGATGATGTCTTAAATTGGTGTGCTGAATTTGATATAAAGATCGTAACCATCTGGGTGCTTTCCACTGATAATGTCCAGAGGGATAAAAAGGAATTAGACGGGCTTTTAGGGGTTATAAAGGATAAGTTAAGTGATCTTATAAAAAACCCTGTTATAAAAAAAAATCGCTTCAGGATCAGGGTGCTTGGTAATATTGATGGTTTACCTGAGGAATTAAGGGATATCATTAAGATTGCTGAGACATCTACAAAGGATTATGAAAGGCACTTTTTAAACATAGCAGTTGGCTATGGTGGAAGGGAAGAGATAGTAGAGGCAGTGAAAAGATTTATAAAAGAAGGTGGATTCAATTCAGCAGATGAGGTAGCCAAAAGCATAACCACTGAGAATATAGAAAGGCATCTCTACACAAATGGCATACCTGATCCTGATCTGATAATAAGGACAAGCGGCGAGTTAAGATTGAGTGGTTTTCTTCTATGGCAGAGTGCATACAGCGAATTCTATTTCTGTGATGCACTCTGGCCTGCCTTTAGAAGGATAGACTTTTTAAGGGCAATAAGAAGTTATCAGCACAGGAACAGGAGGTTTGGCAGATGAATTCTTGTGAAACCAGAATAGCTTGTTTAAAAAACTCAGAACTCTTTAAATC
>Ga0067045_1029123_pt1 | contig 23624 bp, 24 predicted proteins | sample TerdegcTABiofilm_FD_59184 | JGI IMG/M metagenome (GOLD analysis project Ga0067045, IMG submission 59184) | Combined Assembly of (Gp0054472, Gp0054536) Wastewater bioreactor microbial communities from Singapore -Terephthalate degrading...
GGCTAAATTTCAAAAAAAACGTCGCTAGCGCGAAAAAATAATTCTTGGGCGCGAGATAAATATCCATAAGCCGCCATAATCGCGAGGAATCTATCGCGAAAAATCTTGACTCTTCAACGCTGGAGGGCCAGGCCTTGTTTCTTGATAAATCTATGATGACGATGGTCTGTGAATAGGCCACTGCCCTTGGCAAGACCGAGCAGGCGAGTTTAGAAGGTCACAGGAAGATCAAGAAACAAAGTCTGACCCGTGGTCTGGCTACCTGTGACGGGTAACTCCCACCTGTTGGCAATAGGGTCGGATCGCGCATCGGGAACAGAAGGGCGATATAGGCTTGCAGATGTTCTGGCCCCAGGCAACTAGCAAGTCATTGTATTCTATCCAGTATTCGGGGGGAAGCTTCTTCCTGAGCTCCATCTCGGTCTGCTCCGGGGTCTTGGTGCTCACGTAGCCGAGCCGATTACTCACTCGATGCACATGGGTGTCCACACAGATGCCCTGCTTCCCGTATCCGAGGGTGACGACCAGGTTTGCCGTCTTTCTCCCTACACCAGGAAGCTTCAACAGCTCATCCAAATTGTCGGGAACAGCGCCACCAAACCTCTCCAAGATATCGGCCGACACATCCTTTAGCCGCCGCGCCTTCGTCTTATAGAAGCCAACGGGAAAGATGAGCCGGGCAATCTCCTCTTCAGGCAATTCCAGGATTTCCCTTGGAGTTCTTGCAACGTGGAACAAGCGGCGCGAAGCCGCTCTGGTCACGTCATCCTTGGTGCGCAAGGATAGTATCGTGGAAATCAGTATCTCAAAAGGATCCCGACGCGTGCGCGAAATTTCAGTCACGATGGGCTCAGTGAGAGACCGAACTTCTTCCCGCAGGATCCGCACGATCTCGTGGATGGGGCTTCGAGTGGCCTCCTTGCGCTTCATCAGTAGATGAGCCCCACGTTCCGTCTTGTGGCATCTATAGTTAACTGGGCTATTTCCCGTGCCTTTCTTGCCCCGTTTGCGAGCACTGCCCGGATGTGACCGGGGTCTGCCAAAAGCCTGTTCCGGGTCTCTCTCGCGTCCCGGAAATAGTCCCAGAGAATGCCCACGAGCTCTTTCTTTATCGTTCCATAAGCTGCGCCCCCTTCCAGGTACAGCCGTTTGACGTCAGCGACCCGATCCGGTGGAGCGAAGTGCCGGTAAATCTGGAAAAGATTGCAGGTCTCCGGGTTCTTGGGTTCTTCCACAGGGGTGGAGTCCGTCATAATGCTCATGACTTTCTTTTTCAGCGTTTTCTCATCGAGGAATATTTCGATCGTGTTCCCATAAGACTTGGACATCTTCTGGCCGTCCAAGCCGGGAACGGTGGCGACATCGTCGCTGATTTCGCCGCGGGGAATGACAAAAGTTTCGCCAAACGTGTGGTTGAATCTCATCGCTATGTCCCGCGTGACCTCCAGGTGCTGCTGCTGATCCTTGCCTACAGGTACCACGTCTGCCTGGTAGAGCAGAATGTCCGCGGCCATGAGAACCGGATACGCGAACAGCCCATGATTGGGCGAGATGCCCTTGGCGATCTTGTCCTTGTAGGAGTGGCACCGCTCCAGTAGTCCCATGGGGGTAATGCACGTGAGGATCCAAGAGAGCTCCACCACCTCAGGAACATCCGATTGCACCCAGAAGACGCATCGATCCGGGTCCAGACCCAAGGACATGAAGTCGGCCGCGGCCTCCAGAGTTCCACGTGCAAGCTTTTCACTGTCCGTAACGGAGGTCAGGGCATGGAGGTTCACGATAAAGACAAAAAGCTGTGACTTGTCCATATACGATATCATGGGGCGCATCATCCCCAGGTAATTTCCAATGTGTAGCGATCCTGTGGGCTGAATGCCTGAAAGGACTCTCAACGGTCGCTCCTTTCCGTCAGAGTGGTGAGCTACTGCCGCGCACGAAAAACGATGGCGTCAGTTGCGAATTTGAGAGCAGGTGAGCCTCTGGTGTGGAACCCGAAGCAAACAGCCAGCTCGATGGTCCGACTAGCCCTTGGTGTGCGTCCGAGCTGTAGCCAGCTCGACAGCAGAGAAATGTCGAACTTTTCTCAGGACTTGTCCGCGTTTCTCTTGGCTGCCGTGAGTAAGCTGTTCTCAATGGGCCTACTATGACATCACCTGACAGTCAAATGAAATAGAATGTACCATTTCCCTGCTGTCGGTCAAGCTCAACATTGGCCAACTGTACCAACGATTATGTTCGCTTCTTCTGTTCGACGATGACGGGCGAGACGAAAGTGTCTCAAAAGCCGGCAGTCTGTGATAATCGTGGCACGCCTCCTCACCCTGACCCTCTCCCCCTGCCGCGGGATTTCAACCGACTATTCACTCGTCCTGTCTACCGGGCGTTTCGCAGCAATCCGCATCGTTGTGGATTTCCCCCGGTCCCTGTGTTATAGTGCCTTGCCAGTGATTTTCGGAGACTGGCAATGTTCATGTCCCTTCGGTCGTTGTTCGTTGTGGGAAGCATCGTGCTGCTGTGGGGAGGTCTTGGAGATCTTGTGTCCGCGCAGCGTTTTCCGTACGAAGCCCCCAAAGCCCCTGAATTTGACAGCAGGGGGCAATACGTGGAACCTGAAACGGAAACCTCGTACCCTGCTGTGCGCCAATCGACCACTCGGCCGGATCCCCCGCGATCGCCCCGAGTCCAGCGAGCACCCCGTCCGTACACGCCTGAACCTGCGCCACCCCAGTCACAGCCCGCCGTAGCTGCAGCGCCACCTCCCCCGCCAGTGCCCGAAGAACCGCCGGATTGCTCGCAATACCCTGGCATGATGTCCATGGCTCGAAGCCAAGAGGAGCTGCAGTGGAACGCCAGACTCTACCTCACCTGCCTGCTCAAGCGAGGCTGGATGCAGGACCAGGCGCGGCAAGAGGTCATCAGAGTCATGGAGAGTCTGCGGGCCAGTCGCCAGTAGCCCTTTTGAACCAGCCTTCGCATTAATTGAGGATTGAGCACGCTACAGGGGGAAGTTCAAGACGAGAAAACCGCCGAGACGCCGGTGCTACGAAGACAGGAGCAGGGCGGCTCGTGGTGGCCATCGACGAGTCTCGCTGGTTGCGGACTTTCATGCTCCGTTGTGACTACGAGGTTGGGGACGTTCACAAAATTCTGTACTAAGACGTTGAACCGCTCCCGATTGGCGCGTCCGATCCACAGCACCTCTTATACTTTTTGCCCGATCCGCACGGACAGGCAGAGTTGCGGGCCGGCTGCTGAAGAGCCTGGGGGCGTCGTGGAACCGAGCGGGCGGCCCCGCCACGCGACGACATCCTCCAATTTTGATATAACACGTACACGGTCACTCCGACGAGAATTAGCCAAACCAACACCAGGCCGATACTTTCCCGCTCGTTGAATCGTTCTGACATGAGAAACCAGACAAGGGCGGCAGTCCAGATTACGATCCAGACTATTCCGTACCAAGGACTCTTGATTTTTTTCATACGCGCCTGAGCTCAAACCTGAACAGCTTTTTCGTCGACTATACCAACAAATGGTGCTGCGTCAACAGGTGTTGTCCCTCATCGGCATTTGGTGGTAAGCTGTCACTGCAATCGGATCATTTGAAAAAGGAAGACTGGACGTGGCTTTTCTGTTCATAAACGTCAACCATGATGTGGGATATGAATCTTCGGAAAGCATCCCCATTTCCCTGGGTTATGTCCTGGCCTCTCTCCGCGCTGACGGATGGAAAGGCATCATTCTCGATGACCTTCGAGACCGCCCTTTGAGCCTCACGGCCTTGGAGAAGTGGATACGACGCATCCAGCCTTTGGTAATCGGATTTACCGCATACCAGAGCACAATGAATCGGATCCGTTTCCTCTGCAGGTACATCAAGTCCCGGCATCGCAATATCCATGTAGTTCTCGGCGGTCCCCAGGGCGCCCTCATGCCGTCTCTAGCCCTCGCAGAGCTGGAGGACGTGGACGCGCTCGTTCGGGGGGAAGGCGAGATAGTCATGCCTCTCATGGCCCGGGTCCTCGCTGCGGGGGAAGGACTGGAGCATGTCCCCGGTATTACGTGCAAATGCGCAAACGGCATTTTGGATACCGCCCTTCATGCCGACCCCCCGCAAGATCTCGATGAATATCCGTCGCCCTACCTGTCCAACATTCTGAACCTGGATGGGAAGAGCACGGCCATATTGCTCTCGTCACGCGGATGCACCCACGTCTGCTACTTTTGCATAACGCCTCGTCTCAGCAATCGGAAGGTCCGCTACCACTCCGTTGAGCGGACTGTGGACGAGATGGACCATCTTGCCGCCCAAGGCATCGAGAGATTTTGGTTTGCCGATCCCAATTTTACCGAGAACCCAGAACGGACCCATAGGCTCCTGAATGAAAAGATTCGCCGCGGAATAAAAACGCCCTTCTGGTGTCAGACCCGGAGCGACCTCGTTGATGCCGACATGCTCAAGCGACTCCATGAGGCAGGTGCAGACACCATTGCCTTTGGCCTCGAGTCCGGGAGCCCGGCTGTGCTAGAGAAAACGAACAAACGGATTGTCCTGCAACAGTTGGCCAGGAACGTGGAGATTGCACAATCTCTCGGGATGGCGACGGAGCTATTCTCCATTTTCGGTCTCCCAGGGGAAACGCTTCAGGATGCCAGAAGAACCCTCGAATTCGTCCGGTCTCTCGGCATACCGATTGAGTCCAATTCCGGGTCTCAGCAGATGCAGCTTTACTTCGGATCCATCTACGAGAAGGATCCGGAGAAGTTTGGCTTCAAAGTCACGAACGGTTCCAGGCCTGCGTACCTTTCCGTCGGGGAGTCGTACGAAACCGCGACCATGTCCAAAGACAATCTGAGAAAAGCTCGCAATATGTGGACCCTGGCCAACGAGCAGATGAAGATGGACGTGTACTACAAGCAGCGTCTCTTCGAGATCCTGGATTTTCTTCTCGAAAATCGGGGAGATCTGGAGCATGAGCCCGCATTTCACGCGTATGGAGCCCTCGCGTCCTGTGCAATCGAAGAATTTGAGTTGCTCATATCATTCCTCGAAGGATACGAACGGGTGGCGGGGGACGAGGACTCCCCGGTAAGCGAGCTCATATCGGGCCTGAGCTTTTTCAGGGAAACCGATGCGCCGGCAGGTCCTCAGGACAGAATCATCTTCGACTCCCGCAGCTATATTGACGGAGTCCCCTTCACAGGCATCTCGGGAAAGTACTGGGATATGCTTCTCGGGCGAGGGCTGCTCCTGGATGCCTTTGAGGAGGGTTTTCTTGGCGCGAGACAGGGGACGGAAGTCTCCTTTCGATTCGTATTCCCGGATGATTACGTCCAGGAAGAGCTTCGCGGACGGGACGTTGAGGTTCATGCCAAAGTCCATAAGGTGTTCCAAACCGTGGAGGCTAGCTCAATTGAAGATGTAAGACGCCTGGGCATTCGGAACCATTATCCTTTCACAGACCTCGACGTTTTGCGTGACCAGAACGAGATTCTCTATTACCTCGCCCTGCGGGACGTCCACCCTGAGGAATTGATCAAGACCCCCAGCCACTTTCTCACGTTGGCCCACATGCTTGCGAAGTTGGGTAAGAGGGAAGCAGCCCACTGGATGGGGACGCTCGTTTCGAGTACACCTCGAGCCCTGGCCGCGGTTGCAGACACCTTGGTCGGGTCCGGGAAGTACTCGTGGGCCATTCCCTACTACGAAATGCTCGAATCAAGAGGCGCCGGCTTTGTCCTGAAGAAAGTCCGATGCCTTCTCAACATGAACGAAAACGAAAAGGCCTACGCGGCTCTCGAGACGATTCCGGAGTCGCCCGACCTGGAGTTTCAGGAGACTCTCCTCGAATGTCTCAAGGCTGCAAGGCCGAATTCTCGGAGAATTCCCTCCCTGGATCGCCACGTAATGGACATGCGCGTGCAAGCAGCCCTCGATCGAGAGCTCCTGTCCCGCTCCGGCCAATCCTCGATTACTCCCCTGGTTCACGGATACCGTGAGGACACCGCCTGGCTGCGATAGCCGATACCACATCTCTCTCGTCCGCGAAGGAGTAGGCAACCATGAACGCTGAAAAATCCGAGTCGGAAAGCCTCGTCACCTATCACAGGGAAGGGTTCGTGGGATTTATCTCCCTCAACAGACCCGAAAAAAGAAACGCCCTCAACCTTGCCACGTGGAAGGCATTGGATAAAGCCATAGCCACGGCTGAGGAAGACTCCGAGGCCAGGGCAGTGATCGTAAGAGGTAGTGGGAAGTCGTTCTGTGCAGGATTGGACCTGAGCCCCGATAATGAGTTGATCCCTCTTATCACGGGCCAAGCCTCGGCCACCCAGAAAATTCAATTTTTCCGCGAAGTGAAGAGGGTGCAGGCGATTCACACCAGGCTCGAGAGACTGTCAGTGCCGACCATCTGTTCTATCCATTCTTTCTGTCTCGGCGCTGGCCTTGAATTGGCTGTGTGCTGCGATGTGCGGCTCTGTACCGAGGATACTGTTTTCGCGCTTCCAGAGGCCAAGTTGGCAATAATAACGGACGTTGGCGGGCTGCAGCGCCTTCCCCGAATCGTAGGTCAAGGTCGCGCAAGAGAAATAGCATTTCGCGGCCACAGATTCGACGCGACGCACGCTCTTTCCATCGGCTTGGTGAACGCAGTGTACCCGGACAAGGAGACGTGCGACGAAAAAGCCCTCGAAATGGCTCAGGAGATAGCATCGAATCCGCCCCTGGCCGTACAGGGAGCCAAAGAGGTATTTCTCTTCGGAGACACGGTTGCCCTCGATCAGGCCCTCGAATACAACGCCGCCCGGTCGAGCATGATCATGCCGTCGGAGGATATTGTCGAGGCCATCTCGGCCCATCTCCAGAAGCGCGAAGGTAATTTCAAAGGCGCGTAGTTGTGCGCACGTCAGGTACGTTACCTGTCGGCAGAGAAGCCTACTGGATTTGTGGCGGAAGAAACCGCGGGCCGGGCTTTTTCGGCATCAGCCATGCCCGGGACCTCGATTGAAAGAGCTCCCATTACATGGTTAGTTGGAAATAAACATGAATGCACTCTGACGAGGAGGTTCGCTTGATCTCGAGACTGTTCCAACCCATAGATATAGGCCCCGTCTCCTTACCCAACCGGGTCGTCATGACGGCAATGCACCTGAATTACACTCCCAGCGGCGAAGTGACCGACCGCTTCATCGAGTTCTACAAGGCCCGAGCTCGAGGAGGAGCCGGATTCATCATTATCGGCGGCGCGGACATAAACGATCAGGCTTCGGGAATGGATTTCATGCTGTCCATCAAGGACGATCGGAACATTCCCGGTCTTAAACGATTCGTCGACGCAATCCACGCGGAAGGGGCAAAGACCGCTATCCAGCTCTACATGGCCGGCGCTTATTCTTATTGCTTTCTGAAGGGCCTGCCCGTGCTGGCCCCATCCGAGTATTCCTGCAGCTACAACAGAGCCCAGACTACGGCTATGACCCTCGACGACATAGAGCGGGTGCAGAGAGACTTCGTTCAGGCAACGCGAAGGGCAAGGGAGGCCGGGTTCGACGCGGTGGAAGTGATAGCATCAGCCGGATACCTCATCTGCCAGTTCCTTTCCCCCAAGACCAACAAGCGCGACGACGAGTACGGGGGCTCTCTTGAAAATCGAATGCGCTTCGGCTTGGAGACGGTTCGCCGGGTTCGGGAGGCAACCGGGCCGGATATGGCACTGGTGGTTCGCGTTGCTGGCAATGACTTTGTGCCGAACAGCCACACCAACAAGGAATCGCGGGTTTTTGCGGCAGCAGTGGCAGAAGCGGGCGCTGATTGCATCAATGTCACCGGCGGGTGGCACGAGAGCCGTGTTCCTCAGATCACCATGGACTTGCCCCAGGCCGGATATGTGTACCTCGCTCGAGGGATCAAGGAAAGCGTCAATGTGCCTGTGGTCGGGTGCAATCGGATCAACGATCCGTTCATTGCTGAAGAAGTGCTCAAGGAAGGAGTCGCGGACCTGGTCGGCGTTGCACGGGGTCTAATAGCGGATCCCGAGTTCGTCAACAAAGCTCGCGAAGGAAGGACCGACGAAATTCGGCGGTGTCTCGCGTGTAATCAACGCTGCTTCGATCACGTGTTTCAGCTCATGCCCGTAGGATGCGTTGTCAATCCCCGTGCAGGCCGGGAAATGGAAACAGAGTATGGCCCGGCAGAGAATACCAAGAAGATTCTTGTGGCTGGAGCGGGCCCAGCGGGATGCGAATTCGCTGCCATCGCAGCGGAACGCGGCCATTCCGTGGTCCTGTGCGAGCGAGAGAATCGCCTCGGAGGCCAGGTGTCATGGGCAGCGGACGCTACACGCAAGCCCGGATTCCACTATCTCATTCAGCACTACAAATCCGTGCTTCCCAAACGCGGTGTAGACATTCGTCTCGGCACCGAAGTAACACCGGAGCTCGTTGCAGCAGAAAAACCTGACCTCGTGGTCGTGGCCACGGGAGCCGCTCCCTTTAAGCCACCTATCCCGGAGGTGGAGCTTCCCAATGTGTACCAGGCGTGGGATGTCCTGAAGGGAACGGTTCAGACGGGCAAGAACGTGGTCGTAGTGGGAGGCGGCTCCGTCGGGCTCGAGACCGCCATATTCCTTGCAATCAAGGGCACCATCTCGCCGGAGCAGGTCTACTTCCTGATGTTGCATGAGGCTGAATCACCCGAGATCCTGAGAGAATTGATGGTGCGAGGGGTGAAGAAGGTGACGGTCATTGAGATGACCTCCAAGATGGCGAGCGACGTGGGCCGGTCCACGCGCTGGGTGCTACTGAAAGAGCTGGCATTGAGGGGCATCGAGCTCATAACTGACGCTAAGATGAAGGATATCACCCCGACCCACGTGGTGTACACCGATTCGCAGGGCAATGACCATACCCTGCCAGCGGATTCGGTAGTCCTGGCGATGGGGGCCCGCCCAGAGAACTCTCTGGCCGTAGCGCTGCAAGATTCCGGCGCTGAGCTTCACGTGATTGGAGACGCGAGAAAGGTCGGCCGTGTCGGCGAAGCGATCGACGAAGGCTTCGCGTTGGCTTGCCACGTGTGATCGGGGTCCGTTTCGCCGCGTTGCAGACCTAAGCACGAGGTGCCCGGGGCGTACGGATGCGTGCCGGCACAGTCCACGTCCAGATCATTGCAACGTAGGGGCACCCCTTGTGGGTGCCCAGGGCGGGCACCAGGCCCGCCCCTACAGTCTCCCACCTGCTCAGGTCACTCCTCTTCTGCAAAGGGATTTCTGGCGAGACGGCACGTGCAGTTGCCTTCATCTCCACTGTTCCATTGATTGATTATCTGCTTGAGCTTCGCCTTGTCCAGGTCCAGGTACCTCTTGACGTCTCCCTGTGTAATGAGTCGTAGCTTGTACGCGAAAAAGACGGCCTCTTCCAGCAGCGCCGGAGTGAAAGGGAGACGCTCCTTGAGTAGTCCCCTTTTGTCCAATATGTCGAGGATCTCTTCATATCCGGCGACGCGCTTGTTCAATTGCTGCTTCTCCATAACTCACCCGTCAATCGACGTAGATCGTGGCCGTGGCCGCTCGTCGCTGCGGCGTAACCGCATGAATGACGTGCTTCCCGCGGGTCGGAGTCCAGAAAAATTCGTACGGCGCTGGCGTCCGTGCCAGCTCAACTCCATCGATGAGCCATATCACATGGCTCACCACCGGCTGAGGAACGGCCCTCAGCACGATGCGCGTGGGACCGTGCCGGTTGATCAGAAAATGGTCGGCACTGTGCGGGCTGACGATTTCGATGTTTCCCCTTTCCACCCCCGCCTCTAAAACAGATGGCTCCCTTGCGCCCCAGTGGCCCAAGGAGCTATCGTTGGGGCGTTCGAGGCGAAACCTCCCTGGTCCTAGTCTGCCTTCTCTGCGATGTATCCATCGGGCGTACGAGCCCCCCAGGTAGCGATACTCCGTTTCATGGGCAAGCGTGCATGTCTCCATCTTACCCGCATGGATTACAAGCTCTGTGACGCCCCGCGGACACGCGGGTCCTGCCAACTTGCCTGACTCGGGACATATCCGTGCTTCGCTCACCCCTCTCGGCCTGGAAAATGCGGCAGGGGGATTTCCACCGTACAACATAGACACAATATCTTTCAAAATGGGTCCGCATAGTGTGGCACCAGGCAAGCTACTTCCGGGCCTGCCCGAGAAATTACCGGCCCAGATGCCAATCACGTGTCGGCTCGTATACGCGATGGCCCAGGCGTCTCTGAAATTGTTGCTCGTTCCAGTCTTTACCGCGACCGGAAATCCAAAATCAAAATAGTATGGATTCCCGAAGGTTAATATCCGAGCCGTCGGGTCGGACAGAATGTGTGTAATGATGTACGCTGTCTCCCGTGAGAATACCTCGCCGGCGTTTGAAGCCCGGCCCGCAGTGGTTGTCAAACGTTTGAACCTACCCCGGTCCGCGAGAGCCCCGTACGCCTGCACCAGATCGTACAGGCTCGTCTCTATGTTCCCGATGGCCATACCCAGCCCAAAGTGATCCTCCGAGAGAGATTCGTCACCCACCACGCTCAAGCTCGTAAGGAGCCGATAAAATTGGCCCGTTCCGAGAGCTCGAGCCATCTTGACAGCGGAAAGGTTTAGGGAATTTCCTAGAGCAGATCGGATCGTCACCGGCCCGTACGAACGCCGGTCCGCGTTGTACGGAAGGTAATCACCGTGAGGCGTTGGGTAGCTCCTCTCCGTGTCCGGGATCTGCGAAAACGGATGATAGCCGTTCTCTATGGCCAGGGCATACAGAAACGGCTTGAGCGTCGAACCTGCGCTCCGTCGAGCCAGAACCGCGTTGTTATATCCCCCATCGCTCGGTCCGTATGAGAACGATCCCACCGTAGCCAGGACCTCAGCATCCGGCACCGAGGCGATTATCGCCCCTGCTTGCTCGATCCCCACAGCTCGAAGCCTCGTTCGGTGAGATCGAAGCACGTTCTCCAGAGCCTTCTGCACCTGCATGTCTACTGTAGTCCGAATCGTGCCGCGATCCGCGGCCGGATCTGATAGCACCAGGTCAACTAGGTGGGGAGCCTCCAACGGAAAACGGAATTTACTGAACTTCAGGCCGGAATTGACACCACGCTCCAGTTGCTCTGAGCTGATGAATCCGAGGGAGGCCATCTGCCTGAGGATCCGATCTCGTTCCGTGCGCAGGATTCTTCGGCCTGATTCTTTTCTTGGAGAGTATCTCGTTGGAGAACGTGGCAGAGCAGCCAACACTGCCGCCTCAGGCAAAGTTATCTTGCGTACATCCTTGCCAAAGTACAGTCTGGACGCCAACCCTGCCCCGCGGATTCCGCTTCCCATGGGAGAGAGGTTCAGGTGAAGCTCCAGGATCTCTTCCTTGCTGATCTGCGCTTCCATCTTGATCGCCGCGGCCAGCTCGATAATCTTGGACGTGTACGTCCTCGGCCGCGGATCTATAAGCCGAACTACCTGCTGGGTTATGGTGGACGCTCCCGAGACGATTCGCCAGCGCGCCACATTGGATATCAGAGCGCGCAGGATCGCGATGGGATCAAAGCCCGGATGATAGAAAAATCGTTTGTCTTCTGCCGCAACCACCGCGTCCTTGAGAAAAGGAGGAAATGTCGATATGTCGCTCCAGAGCGTATAGCGCTCCCTCGAATCCGGGAAAATGCGCAGAATTTCTCCCTCTCTGTCCGTTACCACGGAGCTCGATCGCTCTCTTTGCTCTTGAATAGCCCTTCTATAATCAGGCAAAGAGTGCCACGCTATTCCACCTGCCACAAAAGCCCCAATGCACAGGCACAAGGCAGCGATTCTCACCTTCGGATTCCTAACAGCAGATCTCATGACGCTCACGACAACCAACTCCGATACGTCTCCCCGCGACAGCCGAATCACATGAGTAATCCCGCGTCCCGCGGGACTACTCAAGGTGCGCTCCTCCAGAGCGCAAGCCTCCTTATGAGCAATGTAGGGGCGTACACAACGCCCGCCCCTACATCCGCTGCACCGGTACTTATACCGCAGAGGTCAACGCTCCACCCCATAGTATGGCAGGTTTCAAACCTGCCCTGTATTGAGACAGGCTCTAAATCTGCTCTTCCCAGGAGGGAGCTGTTTACCGAATACGTAGCCATCCTTATGAAATCTTGTAATCAGCCCCTCACGCGGCCCCGTAAACCTGGGATTTCTGGCCTATGGTTTGCTCTATCAGTTCTACGGCCGCTCCAAGCGTGGCCGAATCAAACGCGAATCTAGCGCCGGCAGCGCTGAACAAATCAGGCAGGGAGACGGTTCCGCCGAGCGAGAGCGCCCGCCGATAAGCCCGGAGCGCTTTCTCACGGTCCTCCAGCGCGTTCTTCCAGACCTGAACCGCCCCTAGCTGAGCGAGCCCATATTCCACGTAGTAGAGCGGCGCCACGTGGATGTGCAATTTCCTATGCCATCCTGTTGCTAATGAGTCTTCGAGTCCGGACCAGTCGATCCACGGGGTGAATCGCCGCGTCAATGCGGTCCATACCTCGTCACAGCGGTTGGGGTCTTCCGCGTCCATGACATGCTCGTAGACCCAGTGCTGAAACGCGTCCACCACCGCCATGTACGGCCAAAAGAGGATCGCTCCTTCCAAATGCTCCACCAGCGCCCGGTCGGCATCCTCTTGTGTATAGAAACCTCCCTCATCACGACCAAGATATGGAGACGCGAGCAATTCCATTCCCATGGAGGCTACTTCAGAGAATTCCATCCCCACCTGTCGTTGCTGGATATAGGGGAGAGCATTCCGTTCGAACGCGTGAAACGAGTGGCCGGATTCATGTAAAAGAGTTTGAACATCACTGTGCATACCCACTGCATTCATGAAGATGAACGGTCGTTTCGTGGCCGGGAATTCCGTGCAGTACCCTCCCGGTGCTTTGTGCTTGCGGTTGTCCAAGTCCAGGTATCCTTCCTGGACCATGATGTCGAAGTATCCGCCAAGAGTCGAGTCCAGCCGATGGATCATCCGTGAGACACCCGCCTTGAGCTCGCCCACCTCGGTGAAGGGCTTCAGGGGCTCCCGTCCCAAAGGGTCCACATCCATGTCCCACGGTCTCAAACGAGAGAGTCCGAGCACGTGCCTGCGTTTCTCGGCAATACGCATCGCTGCCGGGACTACAGCGGCCTCGATGGCCTCATGAAATCGAGCACAATCCTCAGGGGTGTAATCAAACCTGTGTAATTGCTTCCACCTGAAGGAACGATAATCTCTGAATCCCGCGTTCGAGGATTGTTCACGCCTCAGCCCGAGGAAATCCCGCCAGAGCTTGTTTATTGCGTCCCTGTCCTCGAGCTGTCGTTCCGAGGCGGCCCGCCACGCGTCTTCTCGGACCTGCCGATCCGTGCTCTGATAGTGGGGCCTCAACTGGACAACCGTCACTTCCTGTCCGTCCCACATCACGGTTTGAGCGCCCATAACCTTGTCATATTCGTTAGTGAGCTTGTGCTCTTCCACGAAAAGAGGGATGTTCTCTTCCCGAAAGATCTCCGCGTCCGTCCGCATGCCGAGTAGCGGAATCTCCAAGCCTTTCGCGACAAGCCCCGTGTCGAGCAGCTTAGTCTTGAGCCTTTGCTCTGCTTCCTCGGCCGGGGGATACGTGGTCTCGAGGAAATTGTGGTACCGCTTCTCAGCCTCCGCGTCAGCCGTGTTCACCGTGATTGCTACATGGAGCCGTGAAAACGTCTCCTCGATCAGCTCGCTCAAGCGGGTCCAATTGGTGAGGAATTCCGAGAGCGTGGCGTCATAGAGCGGGTAATTGAGCAAATCGTGGTAGTAAGCCTCGAATTGAGACCAGGTCCAATCTTTGACGATGCCTGCATCCGAAGGGAGAGAGTCGAACATGCGCACCTCCTCACGATACTCTACCATACAGCGAGCATAACCATTGTTCTGGGTAGTGCAATCTTGTTCTCAACTCGATAGTGTCCGGCCACACGCGAATTCACGGTGGCCAGGGATCTTCGTGCGTCATCAAAGCATGGGCGCTGCCGATTGTCACTAGAACTCGACACCTCGTTGCGCCGCGACCCCTCGATTATAGGGATGTTTTTCTTCTCCCATCACTGTGACCAAGTCAGCAGCATTACAGAGAGATGCTGGTGCATCTCGGCCGGTGGTGACAATGTGCAATCCAGGCGGCCGATTCTTCAGAAACTCGACAACATCGGCCTCTTTTATATTCATGAAGTTGAGCACGTAGGTGATTTCGTCCAGAATAACCATCTGGAATCTGCCTGAGATCATCTGTTGCTTCGCAAATTCCCATCCTTGCCTCGCAACTTCCTCATCTTTTGCCAAGTCATCGGACTCCCAAAGAAATCCCCGACCGAACACGTGAATTTCCAACAAATCGGAGAATCGTGCAGCCGCATCGAGCTCTCCGCATTTTCGGGAGCCCTTGACGAATTGGATAAAACAAACGCGCATGCCGTGACCGAGGGCTCTAAAAGCCTGTCCCAACGCAGCGGTCGTTTTTCCCTTCCCATTTCCCGTAAAAACCATGAGCAAGCCTTTTCGCATTGGCCGATCTCCTCACTCGATGAGTGCCCTGGCGACGCGTGTTAACTCATGCGAACGGTGTCCGTTAGCACGTGAGGTTTGCACTTGCGGCAGTCAGGGCTCGTACCCACCACGATTCCGAGCAAACGTTTTTCTTGCGAACCCCGGGAATCAGTGAAAAGCATCGATCCGAGAGGCCAGGAAGGCTGGGGATCGCGGCACCCGATGAGGTCACCGCGAGAAAATCACATTCACCCGGTCTCCGGCTCAAAGACGAAGAGCGGTACGGACGTGGCTTCAACAAGCCGAGCCACAAAAGAACAAAAACCCTTCTGCATAGGTGCGAAAGGGCACTTACCAGCTCCCTCAAACCCGCCCTCGCAGGATTACCTGGGATTCATGAAACAGCCGGGTGTTCTGGCTTCCGCTTCATCCTACTCTCCCCGCCTTCCCAGAGTCTTCTCCAGTGGCTCATCATGGGGATTTCGTCCGCGGTTACAGCTGCGGGGCAGCGCCGGCCCTTCACCGGCTTCCTCGTTGCTGTTTCTGTCTCAAAATAACTAAATCGACAGTAATGGTACCGAATAATAGGGACAAGAGTCAAGGGCTTTCACCCCACTCGGCCGCCCCTTGCGTCTCATTACGAACCTAAAGGGGGATGGAAATCCCGCCATTCTTGCGGATCCGCCAGAAGTGCCAGGCTGTCAGGATGGTGAGCGCGGCTGGCAAAACGATCACGTGCCAGGCATAGAGTCGGACAAGGACCTCGTCACCCACCTGTTCCGGACCAAAAAACAGTGCTGCCATCTGCGCTCCCGCGACGGGCACGTTGCTCGCGAGGTTACGCGCTATTGTCCAGGCCCAGAGGGACCTGTCGTCCCAAATGAGGAGATAACCCGTGAAATCTAAAATGAACGTGGCCACCAACAATGCTGCCCCAATCACCCAGTTGAGCCTTCTCGGCGCAGCATATGAGCCTGTAACGAAGACCCGTACCATGTGAAGGACCGCGAGGACAACCATGATCTGTCCGCACCAATAGTGGAGATTCCGGACGAAAAAACCGTAAGGCGCCACATGGGTAATTCTCTGGACCGAGTGGTACGCTCCGGCGGGAGTTGGAACGTACTGGAGCATGAGAAGACCCCCTGTGACTATCTCGATCACGAACATCCAGAACGTAAGTCCCCCTAGACACCAGGTAAACCTGACTGTTGCGGAAGGTGCGGGGATGGTTCGAGGATGAAGATGGAGAAGAAAGTCGGAAAATGATGCTGACGACATGTGAGCGCCTGGAACCTGTCGAAATCCGTCATACCGGGGGAAGGTCTACCGGCGGGGAGCATCCACCAGACGCGCATTCTCTCCGGGCTTCCTCAAAATGGAGAGGCGCCGTAGAGGTTGCGATGCAGGCCCTCGTGTTACGTCCCCCTCTATGGAAAAGCTACTGCCGTGACAAGGGCAGTCGAATTGCCCTGGGCTGGCATTCCATTTATACCGGCATCCAAGGTGGGTACATCGATCATCCAGCGCGAGGACCTCAGAATCGCCGCCCCTCTTGACGAGCCAGACCCCGGCGTCCGGAACATGAACGGGATCGTCTCCCCGCAGCCGCACCAATGTTTCCTCCGGAATCTCTCGTTTCCGACCGACCTCCGAACTGAACAGGGCGAATCTCGCCGCGCCCCAGGACATCATGGCGACTATGGATGCGCCCACCGCCAACAATATCAATCTCAGGAATGACCGCGTACTCAACTTCGTCCTTGGCTGACTGCGATTTTAGGAAATGACTCGCGTGTGGGCCGGCCACCGTTGCCGGATCTTTCGAGCGAAATAGGATCGGCGGCAACCCCCTCAGAGAAGCTCGCCGCCGACCTTCACAATCTTTCGTTGCCTAGCACCCCTCGTCCGGTGGCTTAATCGGCTTCTTAGCCGGTGTGGCTGCAGCCCCGGCTTCCTTGAGAGCCTTTTCGGCATCTGCCTTAGATGCGAAGGGGCCCTTGACTACGGATTTCGCGTCGGCCGGTTTCTTGTCAACTACAGCAAGCGCTCCGGCAGCGTCTTTGACCACGAAGAATTCCGCTGCAATGGCGATGGTCGCGAATCCAAACGCCATCAGCGCAATTACGGTCACCGAAATCCTTAGGACCTTGCTCATTCTCCCACCTCCTTTGTACTGCCATGCATTTAATATGCGTGGCATTCGTTATAGTTGAAAGCCAATCAGCCTTCGATCTACGCGTCGCGATAGCAGCGGCCGAAGCTTCCGACCCGCGGCTGTCTGAACCATGACCATCACGATAGGGGAGCGCAGAAAGTTTTTCACACAGTTGTTCGTGGCTCAATTTATGAATTGCGCCCAGACCTATTATGCATGCGCTCCACTATCGCACTTCTTTCCAAGATACCATGGGCATCCGCCCTTATCGAGTCATTTGTCGTACGGCGCCCACCTCTCCGCCAAACCTGCTAGCCAGAATGCCCCAAGCGCCATTACTACCACAAGCGCGGCCATGACCGGCATGGGAATACCGAACACGTGCCAGAGGGTCACCCTGCCAAGGTCAAAGCTCTTGTAGAACCATCCCCAGGCCGGAAAGCCCGCGGCGAAAATCCATATACCTGTTATCATCCCCACCAGGAATACTACAGCGTCCAGTCTTCCAGATACGACCCCGACAGCCGAGGTCCCCGGACAGTATCCTCCAACCGCGAACCCTATTCCGAACAGAATCCCACCGACCAACTGGGGCAAGAGGTACGTCTTGAGCAGCGCGTACTGCAAAAAGAGGGTGTAATCGAACAGCCCCACGAAACTGAGCACTATCAGGCCGACCATGGCCGTGCATAGGGCCGAAAACATGACTCGCAGCACGCGCATGTCTCGGAAGTAAAAGATGCTGGTGAGATTGCGCGCATCTCCGAACCCTGCGCGCTCCAAGACAAATCCGAAAAAGAACCCGATCGCCATGGAAAGCATCAGGTTCGTCCAATAGCCGAAGGCTCCCATCATATACAGAGGTCCGGTCATGACCATTGCCTCCTTACAAAGTAGGCTGTGACAAACGCGGCTCCGAACACGGCCATCATGAATACCCAGCTCCCCAGGGCCATTGTTGCTCCGCCACTGAGAGCCTGGCCGCTGGTGCACCCCATGGCGAAGCGCGTGCCCACGCCGCCTATCACTCCTCCCACGAATGCGAGGCTGAGGCGAAACCCGACTCCTGCATTAGGTCCTCTGGCAACCATGGGAATAAAGCGTTTTGCGGTGATAACAGCCACCAAGCCACCGAGAAAGACCCCGATCACCATAAATACGACCTGGTTTATGAAGGGATGCCTTCCTGCCTGCTTGTAAAATTCTTGGAAATATCCGTTCTGCTCCACCCACTCTGGTGACACCACATGTGCCGCAACGGCAGCGGTTCTTGCCACAGCGCCTGAAGCCCCCAGCCCGCTGCCGGTCAAGTAAAAGCAGAGCAGCAGCACCAGTCCCAGCGCCACGCCCGCGACGTAAGGATTCCAATATCCTTTGGCATACTGAGGTTCTTCCATTGCTCTCATCCTTTCGTTCTCTCTTCGATCCTTTCAGGTAACGCAAACGGTCGTTACTTGCTTGTCTCAGGGGCTTTCCAGCTTGCCTCCTTCGTTAGGTTTTTCGACACGCCCAGGGGAGCGGACTTATCCGGGCCCGCAGTAAGATTTTTCCAGAGTAACGGCGCCGGATCGTTAACAGGCAAGTCTGAGGGGCACGCTGCCCCCCACCGGGAAGAAAGCTGAAATAGTGCTGAAACTCCCAGAGCGATAACGGACAGGATCACAGTGGCAATGAGACCTGCAGCGACCATCCGCCCTCGTTTCTCGGCTATATGGTTTACGGCTCGGAGCTCTGGTACGGTCTCCGGTGCAGTCTCCGGCTGCGCCTCGGATTGAACGGCCTGCGTAGTGGGCTCCGCCTGTTCGTTGACTGGCGCCCGGGTTTCCTCATTCAGTTTCTCGTGCTCTTCTCCCATGGTCTTCTCCCGTAAAACTACGTGATAATACGATTTGTCAATTGCCGTGCTGCGAGCATCAGTCCCTGAAACACTCCCTGAATCCCTCGTTCTGAAGCTTCAGTCCCGAGCTCGGTCAGCCAATCGAGATGATCTCTGCAGAAGGCCGCTGCCTCCTCAAGCGGTCGATTCTCCAGAAGAAACGCGAGGAACTCCAGAAGCACCGCTATGTGATCCGGAGCGCGGGGGTCTTCCGGGTTGGGGGCCATGCCGAAGGTGTTGAGGACTGCGATCATGTGCGCTGCAGGATCACCCCACGCAAGGCCCTTTCGACCTGCAAGGGGGTGCGATGAATCGGTCGTCCACTCCTTGTAAACTGACTCTTCCAGAGAAATGCTGTCAGGGAGATTCGCGTACAGATCCCGCTGAAGATTCCACTGCTCGGCAAGCTCGGCCGAATCTTCCGGTAGGCCTTCGGGGAGTGTTTCGAAGACTCCTTTCATGGCGTGTACAGCCTCTTCCGCTTCCTCCGCAGAAAGAGGCTCGGCAGAGCCCAACAGTCTCGCGAGGACTACTGCCGCACGAGCCATACAGGTCCGGCCGTTGCTGTCACTGCGTTTGCCGTGCATGCTCCCTTCGGTCGAGGCCCAATCTGCGCGGTCCAACTGACCTGTCATGGCAAGCTCCCGTCCTGGAATATAAGGCCTCTCCCGGAAGAATCGGCCTGATATGAGGTTGTCTCCCCTAAACAATGTGGGGCGGCGTACCGGAGAAGATAATCACTGCACGGAGACTCATGCCTCCTATGAGGACGAGCAAGTCCGCTCCGACAACGAGAATCTTGGGCATCTCCCCGTACTCGTGGTATTCCACAATGCTCATCACAAAGGGCACGAGAAGACCGACAATGACCACGAGAATCCAGAAGTAGGGGCTCAGCGCTCCGGAGATCAACATCTTGGCCGAATCCGCGGCCTCCACCGACTTGGTTAGCGACATGAAGATCAACAGTCCGAGTACAAGGCCTTCCACAGCTAGGAAGATCACGTGCCCAAGCGCGAAGTTTGACAGAGTGCGAATGGTGCTAATGTCGATGATCGCAGCTCCGATCATAGCCACAGCTAGACCGGTAGACATGGCTGAAGCCATGAACAGCACGGGCATGAGAGGTGTATTCCAGAAAGGGACCCCGTTTACGACAGCAATGAGGACCCCCGTGTACCCGGCTGTGGCAACTGCGAGAACCGCACCTACTATTTCAAGATAAATCAGGTACTTCTTCGCGATTTTTCCGACAATTGTGATCTCATTCAGGGCCGCCGCGTAGACGAACGCGATCGGTATGAATCCCGAGAGTATCACAACGCCCCACGTGATCATGCTCGAAGAGTTGGCAACCAGGTAGATTTGGCGCCAGGGCTCCCACAAGCCTGCTTCAAGATCCAGCACGAGACACGCGGTCCCGATTGCCACAAGGGGTCCCGAAGCCAAGGAGCCCGCGCGGGCGAGACTCTTGGACCAGTCCGGAGCCAGGAGATCGCAGGCAACAGCAGAGATGAACGCACCAGCGCCTGCACCGGCAAGAAACAGATACGCGATGATGTACCAGCCCCACGCGCTCTCAAGCATGGTCAACTCCTTTTGTAGAAAATCTTCGGCTTGGTATTGAGGTCCGGCCGCAAGGGCTGGGCCCTGTGCTCAGCGATAAACCTGGATATCTCGCTCTTCGGATCGTCGAGGTCCCCGAAGATCCTGACCTGGGTGGGGCACGTAGAAACACACGCAGGTGTGCCGCCATCGCGCACGAGCTCCACACACAGCCGGCACTTTTCTACGATCCCCTTCGCGTGATCCATGACCCGCATCCTGTAAGGACAAGCCTGTACGCAATACTTGCACCCGACGCAGGTCTTGGGATTGACGAGAACCACTCCCTCCTCGGTCGTGTACGTCGCGCCCGTGGGACACACCCTTTGGCACGGCGCGTTTTCGCAATGGTTGCACTGGAGCGGAACAAATTCCTTACCGAACGCCGGGTAAGTGCCCCGTTCCCGTTCCACGATTCTGTTGAACTCCTCCGTCACCGGCAGGTTGTTCTGGTTCTGGCATGCCACCCTGCACGCCTGGCAGCCGATGCACTTCGTAGTGTCAATTGCTATTCCGTAGCGAGGCATTTCAAGCTCCTGGGGAACTGCTCATCGATTGTTAGCCGGTCATTCGTCCCAAATCACGGCCCCTGCGACCTGCAAGGCACCTACGTGTAGGTCTTCTCAACTCTCACAACGATTTCGTTCGACATAATGTGACCGAGCACCGGGTCGAAGTACGTGGGAAGAAAGTCGTTGTACGAAATCCCGTACCCGAATCCTCCTTGCCCGCCGTTCTTCTTGGCGTACTGAAAATGCTTGGAATACATGCCGTACGGGCTTGGGACGAAGATGCAATCCGGATGGATACCCTCAGTGATTCGGCAGCGGGCTCGCCCCTTGCCAACGGGTGAGCTGATGGTCATGCATTCACCGTCTTTCAGACCGAGGGCTTTTGCCCGAGAGGGATGGATCCATACTCGCGCCGAATCGTTGATGCTCGTAATGCGCATCAAGTACGGCTGATTGCACGTCCGGGTGTGGGTGTGATAAGCCTGCTTGCCGTGGATCATCCTGAATGAGTGGGGATCCTTCGGATCGGGCATGACGAGAGGATCCTCCCAAGCCGGAACCGCGGGAAGGCCGTGCTCTTTCATGATTGAGGACGCAAGCTCGAGCTTGCCACTGGGGGTGTTAAACTTAGGCTCTCCTGGCTTCCATTCTCCTCCCAGATCTACCACTCCGTCTTTCTTCAGTTGTTCGAGACTCACATTGAGCGGAGCTAGCAGGGCTCGATTCCAATCATCGAGGGTAAAATTGAAGTAATCCCCTATATCCAAATGCTTTGCCAATTCAACCAGAATTTGTACAAGAGGTTTCGTGTCATACAGGGGCTTGATAACGGGTTGCCGCACCGAGACCTGCTTGGTCTTGACGGACTGATTGGTGTGGAGCACGTCGTCACGTTCCAAATAGAAAGATTCCGGCAAGATGTAGTGGCAAAGACACGCCGTCTCAGACAAGACGTAGTCAAATCCCACCAGAAGCTCGAGCTTCCGGTATCCCTCGATCACGCGGGCAGGGTTGGGAACTGTCCTGAGAGGGTTGGAATGGTATACGAACCCGGCTCTTAGCACGCCCTTGATGGCCAATTCCGGGATAGCCTGGGTCATGCCCTGCCCTCTTGGGACAAGCGGATACCGATCCGGATCTCCAGAGCCGTCCACCATCGGGCCGTCAACCCGCGGTGGTGAGGGATGCGCGGATTTGTCCAGCTTGCCAAGCTTGGGCTTGGGAGAGAAGTACATCCCACCGAGCTGGTTAAAGTTTCCCAGTAGTCCGCACAGACACCCGACTCCTCTTACCAACTGCAGGCTGTTCTTATACTGCGTGCCCATGGCGCCGTGATAACCGCGATGGAGAACCACACGGGGCGCGGCAACGGCCAGCTCCCTCGCCAGGGTCACGATGGTTTCCTTCGGAACGTCTGTCTTGGTCTCAGCCCATTCCGGAGTGTACTTTTTGACTTCTTCGGAAAGCTCGTCGAACCCCTCCGTGTATTTCTCGACAAATTCTTTCTGGTACAGATCTTCCGAGATAAGCACGTTCGCCAATGCCAACACGAACGCAAGGTCAGTTCCCGGTCTAATACGAATCCATTGGTGTGCGATAGCCGCAGCCTCGCTGTACCGCGGGTCTATCACAACGATCTTGGCACCACGATCCCGTCCCTTAGCCATTTCCCGGAGCTGGCCGAGATCAAGGCCGGCCGCGGGATTGCGTCCTACCAGGACAATCATGCGGGCATTCTCGAAGTCCATGGACGGCTTGGAGGACCCCACGGTAAGCCACCATCCGATGTTGCGCGGCATGAAGCACGTGCTGCCATGTGAAAAGAGGTTGGGAGATCCAAGAGCGGTGAGGAATCGACGGTTGAGATCGATGTTCGCCTGGGGATGGGTCAGCCAGAACAGAGACTGCGGCCCGTGCTTGGCCGAGATGTCTTTGATCTTTTCGGCGATCTCCTTGTACGCTTGCTCCCAGGGAATGGGCTCGAATTTGTTCGGTCCTACCCTCTTCAGAGGAGACTTGATTCTGTCCGGGTTGTACGGTTCGTGAAGGAAACCGTGGCCCTTGGCGCACATTCTTCCCCGGTTGTTTCCAGCCAGGGGATTTCCTTCAGCCTTCCAGATACGGCCTCCTCGTGTGTACACGTTTATCGCGCACCAGTTTCCGCAGGCATCGCAGAGGGTGGGGGTGACTTTGACCTCACCGCTGGTATGGTCTTTAGCGGCCCATGCGCCGAAGTTAAGATAAGAAGCGGCGACAAGAGAGGCAGTTCCGGCAGTCGAACCGATGAGGAAATTTCTCCGGGTAATACCGCGTTGTTGCATGTTGCCTCCGTTCAGGCTCCAGGATTATTATCACAATATATGTATACTCATATGTTGTCAAGCGCTTTTGCTCACACCCCCAAAAAAAATCCTCATCGAGGCAACCACACATAGATACTGGTAAAATCCCCGTTGCCCCCCTTCTCTCGCGGCAGGTTTGACAGAAGAGGACCCGCGGGACGCCGGCTCTAAGGGAGCTTCACCCCGACATCCCGATGATAGGGGCGACCGGCGATCGCCCTCTGCAGTCCGGGTACGAGGAGCCAGAGCTTCCGAATCACCATTGTCCCGCATCATATACAGTAGAACGGGCGTCTCGCCCGTTTATTGTTAAGGATGACAGGCAAAATGAAACTGTCTCAAAACTCGGGATACACCAACAATCGTAGCACGATTGAGCGTCGATGCGTGAAAAGGCACTCTCACCCCAACTCTCTCCCAAAGGGAGAGGGAGCAGGAAGAATCCCCCTCTCGCCCTTCCGGGGCATAGGCGTTAAGTTAGAAGTGGAACAGCCAATTGTTCGTCATTCCGGCGAAAGCCGGAATCCAGTCCTTCCAATATGTTGTGGACCCCGGCTTTCGCCGGGGTGACGGGGTCCTTG